>Ga0206123_10003276_pt1 | contig 13438 bp, 17 predicted proteins | sample Helgoland_Spring_2_FD_160086 | JGI IMG/M metagenome (GOLD analysis project Ga0206123, IMG submission 160086) | Pelagic subsurface seawater microbial communities from Kabeltonne, Helgoland, North Sea - Helgoland_Spring_Bloom_20160316_1 | ecosystem: Environmental > Aquatic > Marine > Epipelagic ... | reverse complement strand
TCACTTACTACTACAAGACCGAAACGTTCGTCCGTTGTAGCCGCCTTTAACGAAGATAGCTCGTCTGTTAACTTTACGGATATTACTAATACTAACGCTGGAGAGTTTAATTTTCCTTCCTTCGCTAATTCAAATACAGGAGGTACTGCTGTTGTTGCTCTACCTACATCACTAGTTGATAATGCAAACGGTACTTCCGAAGGATTCTCAGCTGTTGGTGGATCGCCTACAGATTTATTAGCTGATTCTACTGCTACTTATATCACACAAGTAAGAGACTTTGGGTCTGTAGTTACAGGTTCTGTTTTAGTAGATATCGAAGGTACACAAACATCCGAAACCAGTTGGAATGACCAGCATGAACACATCACTCAAAGTGTTACTGAAGCAGCTCCTGCAGGAGTTCTTAAAGATTCTAGCCTTGGAGGGATAGGACATATTCTTGGCTTTGCTAATAGCACTTCTCTTGACTTTAGATACGATGCCAACAACGAAAGTATGATGAGCGGAGATAGCTTTGGTAATGTATATGCTATTCATATGCACGGAAACTTTACAAATGATGTATCAAATGCTAATACGTTTGCCCTTATAGCGGGCTCTATTAATGCCAATGCTGTAGCACTCGGAGAAACATTTTTTGCAAACGGGGTATCAACTGGAGCTAATACTATGGCTAACTTAGCAGTTGCAGGAAGTTCCTATTTCTTAGTTGATTTAAATCAATGGGGTGACCCAGGAGGTGTCGGTACTTACGTAGGATCTATTGGCTCCTTAACTACTCAAACATTTATTAGAACCTCCTCAGAAGCCGCCAATATTGTTAACTTTGCAAATGGTAATGTTAATGTCGCTGCTTTTACAGGTTCTGCCGTGAATGAAGGCTTTATACCATATGAAGCTGGAACTAGAACCTTCAGACACTTCCAAATAAAATTTATTGTTAACAATTCAAAGCCAGATGAATTTGACTTTACAATCGATAAGTTTAGGTATACTATAGAAAAAGAACAATCCATATTTGAAGATACTGTAACTTATGATGGAAATCCGAAAACAGTTGATTATTCATCCATTGATTTTACAAGTAGACCTGTTATTACAATACAGGCAATAGACACAGCTACTGCACAAACTGCTGTAGTCACCACAGGCACAAAAGATAGCGTTGCTTTTAGACTTTTTGATGTTGAGAATAATGCCTTGGCACCTACAAATCAAAGTATACAAGTACAAGTAACGGCAATAGGAGTATAAATTAATGGCAACTGTTGACTCAAACACCTACGTTGAACCAACTGCTGGAACCTCTCTAAATAACTCAAGGACTAATTTTAACACGTCTTTGCGCTCTTTATTGACTAATTTTAAATCTACAGCAATTCCTGCTGGACAGAATATAACCATTTCAGGAGTAGCTACTGGCGAACAAGACGGTATGTTGTATAGAAGTGCAACTACAAACGCACTTTATGTCTCAGACACAGTTCATAAAAAATCTTCTCCCGTAGGTGGAAACTTTACGCGAGTAGGTATAGGCAACAGAGTTGAAAACGGTATTGTCGCGTTAACAGGAAATGTTGGAAGTTATGAAATAGGTGAATTAGTTGCTACAGTATCCGCTTCTGGTGCTTTATCTGCTAATGCAAGATTATATCTAAACGTAGCCAATAATGGGACTATGGCAGACTTTATTGACGTAGGTATCCCACCTACTAACAGTTCTGTTACTAATACCATGATTACTCTTTCAACTATCACAGCAGATAGAATTAAAGATGGCAACGTACTACTTTCCAAAGTTGACTTCACTACGGCTACTGGTGATGGAGGAGTAGGAGCAGCTGCAACATTAAAACTATCATCAGCTGCAGATAAAGATGCCTCTATTGGTTTTATGACAAGACACACTTCTAATGTAGCATTAGTAGGCATACATGGTGCTGCAGGTGTCACTGCTGGTATTAACTTACTCGATCAGTCAAGTGCTTACGCTCCTTTAGCATCTAACTTAGCTTTACAGTCTGCTATTCAAGGGGGTACAACAGCTCCTGTACCTATTGTTCCTGCAGGATCCATAATAGCTTGGAGTGGTTCTTCTGCTCCTACTGGTTATTTGTTGTGCGACGGATCTGCGGTCTCAAGAACTACTTATGCTGCCTTATTCGCAGTAGCAGGTACTGGGTACGGGGTTGGAAACGGATCATCAACATTTAATCTTCCTGATTTTAAAGACAGATTGCCTTTAGGTAAAGGAACTAATAATAGTACCCTTGGAGCACAGACAGGATCTATGAGTGCTTCTTCTGTTGTAACAACTGCTGCAGATGGTTCAGGCGATTTGACTTTAACTACAACTGCAAGTGATGCTCTTTCTAATGGCACTAAAGACGTTACACAACTTGCTTTAGTTACCGGCGTAGCTCAGGCTACACACACTCATGCAACTACTATCCCAACCTCTGTAGTGAACTATATAATTAAAACATAAAAGGAACAAAAATATTGGAATACTATAAATTTCATATTGATGAAGACGATGCTAGAACTGTATATTGTGTGTATCGTGATTTATCAAAAGGTAAGACAGCTCCCCGACTAGTGAGGTCTTTTCCTCTTGATATTATTGGAGAAGCAGAACCTAAAATTATTGAAATGGTTCAAGGTGATATAACCGACGTTTACTATGAAGAATTTAATGGAGAAGTTAAAGCTTCTGAGGTAAAATGGTTTTTAGGTAATGTTGAAAAAAGCTCAGAAGAAGATACAGATTGGATCAAAACATTTGTCAAATGTGCTTGTATAAATGAGGATTATGATGATCTGGTTGCTCCACCAACTGTAGACCAACAAGTCGAAGACTTTATAAAAGAATTTTTTGACGATGACGAAGAGCTTGACGATGGATTTGAAAACGAAAAACCTCTTGAACAAAAAGATTTTTTAGCAGAATTTTTTGCGGAGCTTGAAGAAGACTCTGAATAAGGAAGACTAAATGGCATTAACTCGTATTACAACTGGATCTATAAGCTCAAATGCTATCTCCGCTGATAAAATGCAAAACGCCGCTATCCAGGCGAGGCATCTTCAGGCTGGGACAATAACGCTTGACTTGATGGGTCCTGACGCTAACGTAGCAGCAGCAGAGAGTAGACTTGATGCTAATATTAATGTTACCACGGCAAACATTAATATAGTTCAGGCAAATGTTAATGCTCAGAGAGCAAATGTAAACACCGTGTCCAGTAATATTGCTGCAGGAGACGCTAATTCTGTAGCATTTACTGCAAACGTAGAGGTTCGTCGTACTGCTAATATAGCAGGAGCAATAAGTTCAGTTTTAACTGCTGATTTGACTGCTAGTAGAGCTTTAGTTTCCGGCAGTGGTGGTAAGATAGAAGTAAGTGCTGTTACCTCAACAGAACTTGGTTATGTTGACGGCGTAACAAGTGCTATACAAACACAATTAGATGCTAAACAAGCAACTATTACAGGATCAGCTTCTACTATTGATACTGAAAGTTTAACTGCTGATAGAGCGGTAATATCTAATGGTTCACAAAAAATTGCAGTATCAGACGTAACATCAACAGAGCTTGGTTATTTAGACGGGGTTACTTCAGCAATTCAAACCCAATTAGATGCAAAAGCGGCTTTAGCAGGAGCTACTTTTTCTGGTCAAGTTAATATGAATGACGACTTAGTTGTTACAGGTAACTTGATAGTTAATGGTGATACAACAACTGCAAATACCGTAAACATGGTCGTACAAGATCGTATGCTGATGTTAGCTAACTCAGCCACAGGTGCTCCAGGATCTGACGTTGGACTCTTGTTTAACAGAGGTAATCAGGGTAACGCTGCCATCTTTTATGATGAGAGCGCTAGAACATTTAAGCTAAGTGATACGAAGGATCCTTCAAGTAACGTTACTTTATCCCCTGTTACAGCCTCAAACTTAGACGTAGGTATCGTAACTGCGGCCTCTTTAGTAGCGACCGCTATAACACAAAACGGAGCCACTTTAGATAATTTAATTGGTTCTAACGTTGATGGTGCTATATCCACCGTAAATGATACTAATTTAACTGCATCACGCGCTTTAGCTTCTGATGGTTCGGGTAAAATTGCTGTTTCTGCTGTCACTTCTACAGAGCTAGGTTATTTAGATGGTGTCTCTAGTGCTATTCAGACTCAGATTGACTCAAAGCAAGCTACAATAACTGGAGCGGCTACTACTATTGATGACGCAGATTTAACTGCATCACGCGCTTTGGTCTCTAGTGGTGCGGGTAAAGTTGCTATTTCAGATGTAACTTCTACTGAATTAGGTTACTTAGACGGAGTTACAAGTGCTATTCAAACTCAGATTAATACCGTAACCACTAATATAAATACTCTTGATTCAAATGCTGATGCTAATTTTACACAACTTAATGCTAATATTAATGTAGTTTCAGCTAATGTTGTAGGCGCAGAAACCAGGCTTGACGCTAATCTTGATATTGTACAAGATAATGTTGCTGCTCTTTCTGGTGGTGCAATTTTATTGACTCCGTTTACAAATGTTAATACGTCTACATCAACTTCTAACGTATTTTTCTTAGGTAAAGCTATAGGCACCCCTGCTAATGTTCTTTTTGTTTCTATTGATGGTGTTATTCAAAATAAAGACGTTCCAGGTACTTCAAACAATGATTATATTGTAACTGTAGCGAATAATACAATTGCACTAACAGACGCAAGTATCCCCGCTGGCTTAACCGTTATTACTCAAATCGTATTCTAATGAGAGAAATAAAACAACTTACTACTGAGCTAACATTTAGATGTAATGCTAAATGCCCTGCCTGTCATCGTTGGAAACCTCTTAGTGTTAATTTGAACGATCCTGAATATACTATATCATTAGAGCGTTTTCAACAACTATTTAATCCAGATCTATTAGATAACCTACAATGGTTGGTTCTTAACGGAAACTTTGGCGATTCTATAATGAATAAACAGTTTCGTGAAATCATTTCATATGTTAAATCTCGCGGAACGAGGTTACTCATACATACTAATGGGGGTATACATAATAAAGATTATTGGAATGATGTAGGCAACATTCTAACTAAAAATGATATTATAAATTTTGATTTAGATGGTCTTCAAGATACTCATTCTATTTACAGAATTAATACCCAGTTTGATAAGGTTTTAGCAAATGCTAAAGCTGTTATAGACTCTTCTGCTGCTCAAGTGCATTGGAAGTATATTGTTTTTGAGCATAATAAACATCAGGTAGAGGAAGCACGTAAGATTGCTAAACAAACAGGGTTTACTACTTTTTCTACAGTCAAAACTTCTAGAGATGTTTTTGCTCCTAAATCAGGACAATTTATTCATTCAAAAAAGACTCGTGAATATGAAGAGGCTGAACGTAAAATACATTGTGTATGGGGTGAGTGGGGTAAGTGGTATATCTCCCCCAATGGTTTAGTGTTTAGATGTTGTTGGACAGGTGGTCATTATTTTGATAAACAGAATGATCGTTTTTACTATCCTCCAGAGTTTGAACGATTATTTAACGGATTTGAAGTTCCCATTCAAAAAATTATATCGTATAATTATTGGAATAAACTTCAGCAGTTTTTACAAGGATATGATAGATCTTTCAAATTATGTAAATCACAATGCGGTAAAATAGTGTCATCTATTGAAAAAACTGAAGAAAATTTAAAAACAGGTACTAAAATACAAGTAGATGCTAGTAACCAATGGGGCAATTAATGAAAACAGTAAGCAAAATTGGAAAATTTAAGTTTTTAAGATTCCCTAATCAAGGTATTAGACGTAATGAGAAGATCAGAAAACTTGCTACTTCTGGAAAATTAGGGTATTCTACTCTTGAAAGATTAATAAATAAAGAGCGTAAGCTTGGGTATCCAATTAAATACTCTAAGCCTATTGGTTTTAAAAGGAAATAAGATGAAAAAAGACGGACACACTGATGTAGCTTCTTCTCGTAGAATGTGTAAAACAATCATCGAAGATGCTAATGACATAGTAAACGCATTACCACAGGATATGGAATCATCACTTCCAACGTGGTGGACTAACAAACTTGCTAAGTGTTCTGCTATGATGAATGGTGCTAGAGACTATTTAGTTTATTCTAATGATACCCCAATGCCAGAAGCTGAAATAGAAGAAGTTTCTCCAGATCAAGTTGTTGTAGGTGACTTTAAGAGTAAACATTTTGATATATGTCCTTCGGCAGTAGCTTTATATAAAGATATTGAAGTTTCTGATGAAGCGGTAGAGTCGGCCATACTACATGATATGCTATTTAAAGTAGAAAAGAAAGCAATCGCTGCTAATATGGCTACTCAAGAAATGGTTGATAAAACTCAACACTATGCTGATATGATTATGGAATTAGCAAAAGAAATGAATATGGTTGCTGAGCATGATTACGTAGAAAATGTTCATATGGCTAAAATGAAAGAATTAGCTAAAGGCGATAATGAAGAGGAAGATGATATGCTTCCACCATCTGCTAAAATGGTTCTTATGGAGGACTGTTAATGCCTCTTAAGCGCGGTAAGTCTCAAAAAACTATATCAACAAATATTAAAGAGCTAATGAAAAAACCCTCAAAAGCTCGTGCTAAAGGTGTTAGAACCCTAGCTAAAAGGACGGGTACTACTACTAAAGAAGCCCAACGTCGGCAAGCAGTGGCAATAGCACTTAGCTCGGCAGGGAAGAAACGTAAAAAATAAATTTTGACATATATCTAAATATCTGTGAAAATACAACATAAAACCCCTTAAGGAGAAAACTATGGCATTAGTCTATAATATCGGTGGCCCAAACTCAAACTTCAGTACAATCGCAGAGATTGATTCGACAACTTTGACTCAGGGTGACAACACAATTCAAATCTATCCAGGTACTCACGCAGCGCCGACTTCTATCACAGCAACTGATCTTTGTTTCAGAGGCATGGGAAATCGCGATGACGTAATTATCGACGGTGCAGCTGGTGCTGCTCTAGGTGTTACTTTAAGTGACAGCTGTTCAGGCTCAATCACTTTTGAAAACCTAACAATTAAAGGTCAGGATGCTGTACTGACAGGTGATCCAGCTGGTGCAAACGCTGCTGTTACTAAATCAGGTAATGACGACGTTCAGCTCATCTTCCGTAACTGTAAGTTTACTAACGCAGAACACGCTGTTGTTCATAATGGTATCCATGCTAACGCACTTGGTGTAACCCAAGTTGAAATGCATTATTGTGATGCACAAGTTGATAAAGCTATTGTTTCAAATTCTAACGTATTTGCAACATTCTCAACTTTCGGAGCAAATGCTTATCATACAGCCGCAGGTGCAGCTACTCCATCAACAGCTATTAAAACCATGCTTTGTGGTCCAAACACAGCTAACGTTGGTAACTCAACTGAAACAATTCTTGCAACAATTGCATAATAATTCTATAAAAGGAGAATAAATCATGGCAATGATTTCAAAATCAGCTAAACAACCAATGGAAGGTATCGCTTCAGCGGCATACCCTTCTGATGCCGCCGCAGGCTCTAACGGAGCTAATGTAACTGGTGGTATGAAAAAAGGTCAAGGCTCCATGAATGAGGGAGCACCTAAAGTTGGTGGTAATTATCGTACTGGTGATAATACTCCTGGTGCTCGTGGAGCAGTCTCGAAAGGTGTTTCTGTAGCATCTGAAGACGTAACCAAAGGCATGGGTGGCAAAGTCATCAAAGACATGCGCTAAGGAGCACTAATGGCTAAAACATTATCAGGAACCGAAGCGAGAGAAGGTACGACCGTAAATATCGGTGATAACCGTTACGGTCTCCGTGAAGAGTATGATCCGGCTAAAAAACGGGAAACTCTTGAGCACTATCGTTCTGGCCACGACCTTACTATTAGAGAAGTAAAAAATCCTCTTACACAGACAGTTAGAACAGTAAAAAGTTAATGATTGTACCAGAGGTTTTTCAGCGCTCAATGCCGAAACCTAAAAAGAAAAAGAAAAAGGCTTTAAAAAAGCACGAAAAGGTTTCACTAAAAGAAATATACGGACCAAGATCTAAGTAAAGATTCCGTTTACATAAGAAGACTTATACGGGGCGCACGAGTAAATCTGCGCCCCGCTTGTTTTTATAATTTGTTCATATATCTTATTTTCATTTACATCTACAGATATAAATACCATATCTTGATCAGACATGAACGAGTAGTCAAAGTCTTCACCCCCACAACAATGAATTTTTAGGTTGTCTCTAGCAGGTGTTTCTGCAGTTATAATTTTTGCAAGCTTTGAGCGTTTTTCTGATATTTCAATACCGTGATATTGTATATTTGGAAATCTACGATGCATATCAAACAAAGAGTAAGGATATAAACCACAACCTACTAGTATGATATTTTTACAACTATCTAAGTTCTTTTTAAGCTTCTTATCTTCTATTGTTTTATAAATCCATGAATGCTCTTTTTTGACGTTATACAATCTACAGATTTTATCATTTCTTTTTGCTTGTAGAACTGTTTGAAATTCCCCATTAGATATTGAGTTTTTCCAATTCTTTATACATTTTTTAAGAAGCTCTTTTGTGTATTCTGATGATCTCATTTGTTGAATTCTCTGTGCCGTTAAGATTAAACTTAAAAGGTTTAGGTTTGTTCTTGAGTACATAATTAAGTGTTTCCTCAAGCTTGTGAAACTCTTTATTGTTTAGTACTTTGAAAAAACTGTAAGGTTCAAATGCGTAAGCTCTAACAAATTGTTCTAGTTTATGACCGTCTTGTCTAGGCACTATTATCGAAGGTACTTGACCTTTTAAGATTTCCATAGTTGAATTGTAACCCCCATAAGTGATAAAAGCAGCACACTTTTGAATTTTGTGACCTAATTTAGGGATATACTCAACAAAAATCATATTTTTTTTAATTGATTTACCAGTTTTGAGATACCTATTTGCAACAGGCATGACAAAGTTATAGTCGGGAAATTTATGAGCAATTTTTGTAATCTCTTTAAATAATAGCATGCCTTCACTTTTATTTAAACCTGTGCTCACGTATATAATGTTATTTTCTCTATTGTGCTTAGTTATTGTATCATCACACACATAACCAGTATATATTATTTGATCTTTTAAATCATCAATGACTTGGTATGAACTACCAGCTATTGTCCTATCACTATACAACGGTAAAATTTCTGGGTCTCCGTGAACTAATATTTTATCAACATAGTATTTACAAGCTAAATTTTGTGTCTTATTTACCCAATCTTTTAATTGATCATCGTGAGGATCATCCCAAGGAAAATCTCTTATTGATACTACTATCTTTATGTCTCGTCTTTTACACTCTTCAAAATATTTAAATAGTTCCTCTGCATAGTTGTGCCTGCAAAAAGGAAATCCTTCACTTACTAATGTTTTTACTTTGTATTTATCTAGTGTTTCTAAAAACTTTGCATACCTATAGTTTTGTAAATTTTCATTTTTTATAAATGCCGCAGGGTTTTTGCCATGAGGAACTTCAAAATCTTCCAAAAAAGAAACACTTGGTACTGAGTACTTTAGAGGTGGTTTAAACAATTGATTAATGATAACAACATCTTCATATTTGGCAGTGTTTTCAGCTAATAACTTAACTCTATTACTGTGCCCTAAACCATACAAATACTGTGTTAAAAATGCTATCATCTTCCTTGAGGGTAAAACCACCCCTCAGCAAAAGGAAAAATCTTAATAATTTCTTCCCCACAAGCTTTTGCGACTTCCATGTGTTCTTTTTGAGTTCCGTTAGTTTTTCTTAGATCAACATAATGAATCCAAGAACGTAACGTGCCATTCATATAAAGACGAGACTTCATCATACCTTCAGGTAGAACAGCTCTAGCTTGTTCTTTGGCAATACCTCTTTCAAGAGCCCAGTTATATGCTTTTACTGCTTGAAGTTTAACTAGATCTTGCTGTCCAAACCACTTTTGTTGAAGGGCGTTATCATCTGTTTCTATTGAATTTTGTCTATTTTTTGTGTCTTGAAGTCTAGCTTCTCTTTGATCCCAACCAAGAGCATCGTCTGGGTTTGCGTACCTCTGAGAAAACTCTTGAAAAGAAAAAGATCTGTGTCGTAAAATTTGCCTAGCAATATCTCTTGTAGTTTCTATTTCTAAACAGGCAGAAACCATTTCAAAGGGAGACCAGTGGTTTTCTCTTATGAGATACTTCAATAATTTTGTTGAAGTTTCATTGTTTATTTGATTGTCTGGGTTTGAAACTCTGGCACAATAAGCAACTAAGTCTTCTGCATTGTCTACCCCAATCATATTAACAGGTTTTGAGTATGATATTAATCTAACGTTCATAGTGCTTACCATATATCCTTTCAATTTTTTCTCTACTATACGAGTCTGTTTCCTTTTGTTTTTTACCTGGTTTTTTTATATGTACTTTTAGATGTTTAATAAAAGTTTTTCCAGAATCAGTTTTCCAAGGAGATTCTTCTATCTGATCAACGTATTTTATTACCATTCTTGGTAATTGTTTTGCAGTCATTTGTGCTATTTTTTGAGCAGGCTGTATGATTACAGGTTCGTTATTTTTATTTTCTAAATTAATCCAGATTTCATTTCTAAACGTGTATGGAAAGTAAGTTACTCTTTCTGCCATCATTACACAGTGATTATATATTAAACCACTCAACCCATTTACTTCTAGTACAAAGTTAGGATTAATAAGTTGTGGATAAACCCCTGTTGGAAAGGGGAATATTTCGTCAGGCTCTAAAATAACAGGTTCTTTTATGCAGGCCCTGAGATGGTAGTAAGGTTCTTTATGATTGTAAACATCAAAAGACCAACTTATTCCAAGATCTTTTTCAAGCTCTCTAGCGAGTGTACTCTTTTCAATGTGAATCTCACAGATTTTTAAGTTGTTCAACAGGGTCATCTCCTTGTTTACCAGCAGTAATGGCTTCTAGGCAGTATTCTTTAAGATTAATGAGTTTTTCGTTACGTACCAATTTCTCATACCCTGCATTAAGATTTTGAATATACTTAGCTCTACCTTTAATAGGGAGTGCTTCTAAAAGATTGTCTAGGGTTTTATACTCACGTGCTAACGCTTGAGCACGTTTAGGACCAATTCCTTCAATACCCAAAATATTATCAGACTTATCACCTTCGATAATTCTAGACAACATGTACTCATAGGGAGTGACATCAAAGTCCTCTTTTAAAGTCTGTAAGGTGACTTCTTTTCTACCAAAGATGTTAAAAATAGAAATATTTTTGTCAACTAACTGATATAAGTCTCTGTCTGATGACACTACCCAAGTATGGTCATAGCGATCTGAAACATTTTGAGTAATCCAAGCTAACACATCATCTGCCTCTACGCCTCTGAACTTTAGTACTTCTTCATCTAATTCTTCTGGTAAACTGTTTAGAACTGCAAAGAAATCTTCATACTTCTTGATTTCTTCTTCCTCTTGTGGTTTTTTACGAGTTCCTTTATATTCTTCATGCATATTCATTCTATAGTATGATTTACCAAAATCAAAACATACTATAGTACGAGCTGCTTCATACGATTTAGCCAAAGATTGAATTGTACGAATAAAGTCTGCCCCGAATGAAGCATAGTTAGGTCTCTGAAGCCACCTATAAGATAGGTTATTAGCATCGATAATTAATAGATTGTTATAAGTTGAGTAGTCAGGCTCTTGCAGGTCTGCAAGGTCATTCCAAGATTTAGTCATAGTTATCTCCTGTGTTTATGTATAACTATAACAATTTTAAAAGGAAAAAGCAAGATTAGTTTATTTTTGATACCTTATAAGCTACTAATTAATATTAAACTCTTTTAAAGTAACTTTGTATATATCTCTTGCTAATAGCAAATTACCTCTTCCAGACATATGACAATAACTATCCATTATATCTAAGGGATTAGGATTTGTATAAAACCTAGTTTTATTAGTTTCACAAGTGTTTCTATTAGTTAGGTGGTAACTACTTATAAAATCTGTATTACCGAAAGATTTAATTTTATGATTTTTATCCCAATATATGTTTATAACTTTTTTGCCTTCTAATATATTTCTAATTTTTTTGTAGATTTTAGCGCTATACTCTTCTAATGCAAATATATTTTTTCTACCTGGTTTAGGGTGGAATATAATATATAGATCATATATTATTTCACAATTAATAATTGTATACGCAACATCTCCAACGCTTGAACCAGAAATACCGTAAGTGTGCGCTTCAGCAGATAGTAAGTTAGCTAAATAATACTGCCAAGTATTTTCGTGGTTAAAAACAGGCTCAGTTCTGTCTTGCCAAATCATCTTATTGTGCATAGCGTCTTCTGCTAGTTGTGCGAAACTATCTCCGAAAATTCCTATTCTATATTTAGGATTATCTATTTTTATCTTATACGGTAACTTAATACCTTCTTTACAAAGTATTGTTTTAGGTATGAACATCTTTACTTTCTAGAGGACTGAGCAAGATTTGTTTGTTCTTTAATGGAGAATAACCAGTCATCTAATTTTGTTACTTTGAACTGACAACCAAAGGACTTTATCTCAATATAGAATGGTACTTCTATATCATCATTAAAGGCTACAAAATCTTTAGACCGATTCCATCTAAATATAAGTAGAGGTTTCTTTTTCCTAACTTCTGCTTCTCTTACTGTTTGTCTCCAAAAATTAAGAATATCAGTAGTTTTAGATGTAAGAAGATTATTCCATTGTAGATCTTTATAATGCTTACATTCGATAGCATAAGGCCACCAAGCAGTATCGTGAGGAGTCCAAATATCTCCTTTTAGATAATCAATAGCTCCTGATAGAGGTACTCTTCTAAATTCAACATCAAATTCATTACTAAGTCTAGTAGCTATTTTTTGTTCATAGGCAGTGCCTTTTGCTTTACTTTTATTGTGTGCCATCTAACCCAAGCTTATATTTAGCTATAATATATGACTTTAGAAAGTCACTTCTAACAATATCGTCTATTCCAAATTCGACTGTAGAAAATTCTTCAAGAGACTTAATAATTTTCATAAAATTAAAGATACCTCGTTTATCGTTTTCACGAGTCAGATCTGTTTGCGTGTAGTCGCCACAAAACATAATTTTACTATTTCTACCAACTCTTGTAATTATACTATCTAATTCATGAAAGTTCAAGTTTTGACACTCATCAACAATGATAACAGCATTGTTAATTGTTATACCTCTTATAAAAGATGTACTCATAAATTTAATATTGCCTTGTTGCTTAAGAGCATCATAAGAGTCTTTAATACCAAAAAGCTCTCTACAGATTGACCTATAGGGAGCTTCGTAGATTGATACTTTTTCTTGTTCGTCTCCAGGCAAAAAGCCTATATCTCTAGTA
>Ga0206123_10003275_pt1 | contig 13439 bp, 9 predicted proteins | sample Helgoland_Spring_2_FD_160086 | JGI IMG/M metagenome (GOLD analysis project Ga0206123, IMG submission 160086) | Pelagic subsurface seawater microbial communities from Kabeltonne, Helgoland, North Sea - Helgoland_Spring_Bloom_20160316_1 | ecosystem: Environmental > Aquatic > Marine > Epipelagic ... | reverse complement strand
TCTTGATACGGGTTTGTTTCTGGACCATCGACCCATACGTTTGAAGATCGCGAGTGAAAGCCGCGGAAAATCGTTGCTCAATCTGTTTGCCTACACTGGGTCTGTGACCGTACACGCGGCAAAGGGTGGTGCTTCACGTACTGTGTCAGTAGATATGTCCCGGACTTATCTGGATTGGGCAGAACGGAACATGAAGTTAAACCATTTGATGGACCAAAAAAATGTAGAAAAACACAGCTTTATTCAGGCCGACTGCATCAGATGGCTCGAACAACGTAATCTGGCTGGTAAATTTGATATCGTCTTCGTCGATCCACCCAGCTTCTCTAATTCGAAAAGAATGTCTGATGTCTTTGATGTCCAGAGAGATCATGCCACTATTGTACGACAGGCGATGAAGCGCCTGGTTGATGATGGCGTACTTTATTTTTCAAGTAACCTGCGTGGCTTTAAATTGGCTGTTGAATTAACGGGTGAATTTGTGGTCACAGATATTACACCGCAGTCGGTTCCCTTTGACTTTCGACAGCGTAAGCATGTTCATCGTTGTTGGGAGGTCCGGCATAGCCATTCAAAGCAAGTCTCAATGTAAATGATAGTCCCGGAGTCAGGCGCGGGTGTACGAAAAGGGGCGCAATCCAGGCGTTTACATGAGCGTGGTTGACATCTCGACATAAAACTATAGATTAAACGCTCTTTTTTGACCCTGGTTCTGGTCGGGAACATGCCTGATTGCAGCACTTGATTTGGTCTGGCAGCGGTTCATTAACTTTTCAACTATTGATAATTGGAGAACCACATGAAGTGGGCTTTTTCTACTCTGGTGATTTTTCTATCACTTGTACTTAACGCATGTAGTGATAGTAATTCAACAAATTTTGGAGCGGACCCTGCTGAAATCCGGTTTGTAAACCTGGTTCCCAATGCCCCAACCCTGATTTTCGAATTAAACGATACTCTGTTTGCCGAGGTCTCCTACGCTCAGTCCAGTAGCCTCCGCTCGGTTTCGGCGAGTACCTTTAATTCCGCTGTATCCTATCTTAATGCCGATGCTGATGAAGCCATAGAGGTGTTCAGGAACGAGAGCTTTGGTACGGTGGCGGGACGAGAGTATTCAGTCATCATATCCGGTTCTCTGGATTCCCCGACTGTCACGGTCATTGATACATTAAGTACCGGTGAAATAACGAGTGGCACTACCGAGCTTCATTTTTTTAATGGTTCGAGTCTGGCCAGCGGTGTGGATGTTTACCTCTCGGAGAACATAAGCGAGGCGTCGATTAATGGCCTGTCCCCGATGGCACTGACGGCAAATGGTTCAACCCTTGTCCAGACGACCGATAGCGGTAAGCGACGACTCCTGGTCACTGCAACCGGAGACGATACGGTCATATACGATGGTGGTGTGATTGATTTGATTAGCCAGACTCGCCGACTCTATGCATTAGTTGATAATTTCAACATCGGCAGTGACATCAGGGCAATACAAATCGGTACGATTAGCGCCTCGGGTTTAGTTGATGAAAGGCTTCCCACAAGGTTCAGGGTTGCCAACATGATTGCGGACATTGCCGCTGTAGACATTAATTTGGATGGCGTACCAATTTTTGAAGATCTGGCCTTTGAACAAATTTCCAGCTACCTTGAAACCGCCACGGCTCAATATGAAGTTACCACAACTCTTGTTGATCAGCCTGCAATGGTGTTGCATACCCTAAATCGGCAGTTTATAGCAGGAGAGAGTCGTACCTACGTGGTGACGGGTTCATCTGCTACAGGTCAGGTACAGGGTCGTATTTTTCTGGATGATCGCAGGCCTGTTCAATCCGGTGCCCAGGTCAGAATTATCAATGCTGCCGCGGATGCGGCTAGTCTGGATGTTTACTTTCTGGTACCGGAACAACTTGTGACCGATGCTGTCGCCAGAATAGCCGACTTCACATTATTAACCACAAGCATGTTACTGCTGGAAGGGAGTGAATACGATGTTGTGTTCACCGGTGCAGGTGAAGATACCATTCTGGCAGGACCGCAGCGGATTAGTATTGCCAATGGTGGTATTTACTCGGTTATTGTTCGTGATGCCAGTGGTGGCGGCACACCGGGTGGTATAGTCATTATTAACGACGTTGTTGAATAGGACTGAAAACCCCTGGTCACTCTTCACGGGGGCCAGCGGTGGGTATGGTACCCGGGATGACTCCGGTACATACAACACCAACAAAGAAAGACTCAGCAACAAAATTCCCCTGGACTGAGAGGCACAATTAATCATGAGCAAGCTGGGTAAAAAATCCGCACACATATTTCAATACAATTTCGATATTGTAATTAACCGCAGAGTCGAGGATGTTTGGCCACAACTGTTTGGAGGTATCGATGCATGGTGGCCGAAAGAATACCGGGCACTTGGCGAGAACTCACAGATGTCTTTTGGCGAAGCAGTTGGATCACTGTTACTTGAGACGGGTGAAAAGGGTGAAGCGCTCGAATGGTACAGGACCCAGATGATCGTGCCTGGTCAATCTCTTTACCTTGTCGGGTCCTTGGCACCGGATTGGGGCGGACCCACAACATCGATGCTGAAGTTAATGTTCAACAACACCGACAGTAGCTGTGTCCTTAACGTCTCAGATGCACTGCTTGGTAATGTGTCAGAAGCCAGTGCAAAAAGTGCTGAAAGTGGCTGGGTTGATATCTTCGAATCCGGTTTCAAGGATTTTGTTGAAGGCGGATAAACTAATTCCGTTGAAGGTTAGTTTGCATCTTCCAGAATAACCAGTTCTGCCGTTGTGGCTTCATTAACCATATCCTCTACCAGTATGAAGGAATATGTGATGCCACCTGAGAGCGTAATTCGCTCAGGGCCATAAAGCACCGCACCGTTGATGACAGATGTGACGATGAGGTCGACAGTCGCGGGCCTTGCTGTAAATGTACTGAATGTGTTGGTTTGTGCCCCTGTAATTTGAGGGACACTGTTGGCGATCACCTGACCGGGATTTAAAAAATAGACATTGGTTGAATTGTTAACTAATCCTGTGTTGATGAAATTCACCGTGACCCTTTGCGCAATTTGCCTGGCATCATTGACAAAGAGGACCGAGGACAATGTGTCATCAGCAAGGCTCCCTGAGACGACCAGGGAGTAGAATGTCCCCGAACTTATAAACAGATCCTGTTCGAGCAGAAACTGGTTTTTGACACCAGGCAATGTGAGATTCAAATTGTTGGTACCATTTTGAAGATTTTGGTATGAGCCAATTTCAAGCCTGTTCAGGTCGGCAGCGAAGGGTGCATTGGTGGTACTACCAAAATAAAGATCGAGGGAAGGAACATCACTGGTGAGATTTATCGCCCGAAGTTGACTAGGCAATGTGCTGTTCGAGAAATTGAATGAGCCGAACTGATCGACCCGAATTGCATTAATGGTGCTGGCGGAGTTGCCTGGAACCACAGGTCCAAAATATTCATTGAATGCAAATAGTGTTCTGGACTGGTTGAATAAGAAAAACTCTCCGGAATCAAACAGTATTTCAGTTGAATTTTGTGGGGTCACCCGAAGCCTGTAGCTGGACAGATTTGTCTGGGAAAAAATTTCAGAGACACCACCTGAAACCAGATTTGTAATGGGTGTGGCTGTTGCCAATGCCGCTGTTGGCCCGGTTAAATAGACGTCAAATGCTGCAGGATCAGTGACGCCGGATGTAAACCAGACTTCTACATTCCCCGTCTCAATCGGGTTGTTGTCATATTGCGGCTCAAGAAACTTCCTGACCTCAACAACTGGCGCTGCCAGAGAGCCAGATAAAATATAGACAAGTTGATCCTGATCGAGCAATTTAACCGGTTCGTTTTCGATAATGAAGATCTGGTCTCCATCGGCGTCAAGATAGCTAACGTTAAGTTCATAATCGTCAATGAGCAATTCGCTCTGGGCTGACCCTGTCCCGTACTCAACCGTCGCCGTTAAATCTCCCAGGGTAATGAGTAGTTCCGGGCTTTCGGCGATGAGATTAACGAACTGCAACTCTGCAACCTGGGGTCGATCTGTGAGTTCTTCTGGTACAAAACCTTCATCAGTGCCGCAGGCGGCTAGAATCATGAATGAACAGGCAATCACAAGCTTAATAAATTGTTTTGGCATAAAGGGTTCTTTTGGAAAATTAGAGATCATCTATGTTGGTTCCTGCGTAACTACCCGGATTGATGAATGACATTTCATGGATAGTTTATTTACGGCGTATATGGGCAATCTCAGGGACAAGAATTAGCTGGTTGCTGTCCGTAAGGTAAGAACGTTGGGATTACTTCCCTCGTACGTGCCTGTAACTACTATCTAACTTGTTTTCGGTTTTACACTTTTTGCTCGAATGTACCTATATCTGCACGGGAACTAACTCTTGTGCGTCCGAAAACTATCTTCGGCGGTATTACTTCCCTCGTAAGTGCCTGAAATTATTACCTAACTTATATGTGATTTTGCGTTTTCCCGTTGAATTTGTCTATTTACGGACGGGAACTAACTAGTCGAAAAATTCCTCTCGAACGGAAATGGCATATGGAGCGCCGCCATTCGGTGAATCCGACAGTATAATGGAATATATCCCAATATTGACGGATATTCTTGTTGGGCCGGCCAGAATCACCGACCCGCCTGCTTCTGTTGCAACCAGATCATAGGTCCCAAGCGCAACCGGAATGTTGGTGTTGCCTAGAAATGTTGCGCCTTCTACATCTGCGGTAGCATCGGTTATGGATTGATCCGAATCCAGTACATAGAAATCAACGGCCCCAGACTCGCTAGCTGCGTGCAGGAACCGGAGCTGAAGTTCAGTTGCAATCGGGCGGTGATTATCAAGGATAATTCGGCCGCCGACGCCGTTATCGGAACCGGGATTGCCAGCGAGGTAAAGCGTTCTGCTCTGGCCCGCAATCAGATTTACATTTTGTTCATGGAGGAAATTGGTGCTTTCACCATTTGGCGTCACATTGATTGACATGAGTCCAGCTTCAAAATCCATGTATGCCGTGTATTCACCAAAGGTCACCCCGGAAAATTCCGGAGCATCATTGGTATCACCAAAGTAGAAATCAACCGATGGGTTATTGCTGATAAAGTTTGCAACCCGTAGCTCCGACGGTAGTTGTTCCGTTGTAATTGTCGCTGCGGTACCGCGAGCAATGCTGACAATACGGAAAGGGGAACTGCCCGGACCAAAATAATCAATCAGCATAAAAATCTGATTACGGGTAGCCTCCAGTGAAATGGTGCCTGAATCGTAGATCACAGCAGAAGATCCAACCGCGGTAATTCGAATTCGGTAATCAGTGCCTGCCGTGTAGGGTAACAGGGTTGAGACGCCATCAAAGCTTAAGGTCGACACCGGAGTTGCCGTTGACAGGGGCTCATCAGTCTCGGTCAGGTAAATGTCCACCGCCTGACCGTTGTTAACCGAATTGCCAAATTGCACACCTAGACTGGTACTGGTGATAATGGTCCCATTTGCGTCGAGTTCGAGAGCGGCCACTTCATTATCAATCAAACTGGTATTTGGGGAAGCAAAGGTACCTGTCAGCAGAATATAGATTTCTCTGTCATCGCCGGTGTTGACGGAAAGGTTTTCCAGGAATATCTCGGTTTCAGAGTCGGTCGTCTGATAGACGATGTTGACGGTGACTGTTTCCCCCGCGCTACTCGTATATTCGCTGCTGGTTTGGCCAAAGGCTGCAGTGCCGAAGATTTCATCACCCACCGATAAGCCAAAGGTTGGTGCATCGGGAATTGCATTGATGATTCGAACAACCGATGCCGCATTTCCTGCAGCAGCAGGCGCCTCATCATCAGAGCTACAGGCAGCGATTGAAAACAAAAGAAAAGTGCAGAGTAACGCACGCCATAACAGATTCGATTGGAGTTTATTCATGCGTGTATTAAACCTGTCATTTGTCTGCGTAAGGGTTCAGCGATCTTTAGACTTTCAAAACAGATTTAAGTTCTGGTCCCCGGCTAAGGATGAAACATTGTATATGGAAACTTGCCCATACCTGTGAAGGGGCACATTCTACTGACCTTATGTGATGATGAACAGGGGCACCGGGGGTCTGTTAGAGATTTTGAAGCAGCTGGAGAGCCAATTTCCCAAATTCACTTTGAGCCGGGTCGGCAATGTCAAACAACCAGCCCCCCAGGCCAAGCAATACAGCGACGAGGCTAAGTCCCGCAGCACCCGTACTATATTTAAGCTTGTGATTGGTTAATCGGAAAGGGTGACCCAATCTTGCCAGGGCAATACCCAGACCATTAAGGCCGTGATAGAAGCCGGTGAGTCCGAGCAGGAAGTAGTAGGGGTAAAAGTAGAGCGGTAGGGCCTGCACCGAAAATGCCAGACCAGCAAACCCGGGATAGACATCAAAAAACCAGGAGGCACCCCGAACAGCGGTAATGTGTCCACCAATAACCAGCATCAGGAAAAACCCTGTGTACCGATGTAATCTTGCGCGACCGGACAGTTGTCGCTTTGGTTCAGTGAATATTCTGAATAGTCCGGTCAGGATATGAAGGATCAGTGCAGCCAGGATAATCACTTCAATTGGCATAAATTGGTAGATCAAACGAAACAGTTGCTGTACCCCGTCATAGGCATCTGGACCTGACACCGCAAACAGTGTGTTGAGAAGATGTAATGCCAGAAAGGTACTGAAAATGATCCCGGAGACTGCCTGGGATTTTTTGGCTACGCCCGGCGATGCAAGTTGCATCCCGGTGTCACGCTGGATTGTTGAATCAGTTTTATTTAAGTCAGTTGTGATTGCCGAATCCGGGTAATTGGCCATATTATTTCCTTTTGGTGTCTTTGATACCAGTAAGACGTGCCAGCGAGAAAAATTGTGACAGGATTAAGCCTGGTGAGATTAAATCTTCGTGGTACCGAGTTGCTCCAGCATGACGAGAAATTGTGCTGACAGCCGCTGCCAGTCATAAGCGGGTTTCAATGCCAGTGCATTTTTTGCAGCCCTGGCGATTTGGTCCTGGTTCAATTGATTGATTGCATCGGTCATCTCCTGTTCTGAATCGCCCATCGGAATCGCCGCGTCTCCCAGACTTTCCTGCAAAAATGGCCAACTGGAAACAAGCCCTGGAATGCCGTAGCCAATTGCATCACCGACAACGCCGGTTGTGAGCAAGTCCCCCGGAGCGATAGGGAATGCAAGGACATCAATTGTCGCCAGACGTTTGTTGTAAAGATCTCGATCAACCAGAGAATATGAGTCCGCCTTAATCCTGGCGTCATTCGGAACCTGTTCGGTCTCACCCAGTGCCGGTGCATAAAGCTCAATGTCTGTTCTGTCTGAACGTGAAAATGCATTGAGGAATCCCTGCAGATTCTTTTCAATTCGAGGCGCGCCGACAATCCCGATGCGAATTTTACCCGGCGCCAGACCAAATTCAGCTTCGAGCTCAGCACGGGAAGGGAGGCTGGCTTCTCCCTTCAAATTGCCGAAGTGGCCGTGAAAGATAGTTCGATGGATCGCTCCTTCCGAAAAGCTAAATTGTTCCAGCACACGTTCTTTGCCGGACTCGCTGTGATGTACCACACCATCTGCCGCGGCTGCCCAGGACTGATAAATTTCCTGGGCGTTATCACGCTGATCAATTCGATGGGGCAGCAGATTGTGTTGTGTCCAGATAATTCTCACACCACAATCCTTGATGCACTTGATCATTGCCTGATGTGCCGATAGGTCGGTGCCCAGGAAGTGTTCCGGCCAGTGTAGATGGAACTGGTCAATGTTTTTAAGGAACTTCCTTGCCTCGGGCAGATTATTCCAGCACCGCATGGGGAAAAATAGTTCCACCGTGTCTGCCGAGATCGGGTCATATAGTGCCCGTTGGTAATGGTGGTTACCGATAGTATTTGCTATTCGAAGTTTCGGCTTGATCGAAGCTTTGATTGTGACCTTTGCTCCGGGTTTGTGATGTTTTAGGGGTATATCGATTTGCTGTACTGTGGCCAGTTCATGCCAAAAGCTACGATAGGGTTTCAGGCCCTTCACCGGTATGTCGGCAGTCTGATGTGGCTCGCTTGTCTCATATTGAATCTTCAGTGGTCGGCTTTCAAGCTCGGTAAATTGCCAGGTAATCGCATCCACCGGTGTGTCGAGGGAAAACTGCGCGTAAAGTTCGAGGGTCCTGTTGTTCGTTTTATATTCGATAGTAGCCGGCACTTTAAGCGACTTTCGTTCTCCCTCAAGTTTGCGGGCAACCTCAGTCAAAACTGGCCAGGATGAGACAATGGTGTTTGCACTTTTTGTCAATTGATCAGGTACCATTGCGGTTGTGTAGGCGGTATCTCCACGGGTGACAACGGGTACACCTGTGGCGAGTTCGCTATCAACAGGATATTCAAGCACGCCGGGATTACGCGGCACAGGGAGATAATCTGAAGCAGTCCCGCCGACAAAAGGCACAACAAAACGGGTGTGCCGGTTACTGAAACTCCATGTCGAGGCATGATTTTGATCTGACAGACTGTATAGCTCATCAATTTCTGAATGTGAGGTTGCCGTCGTAAAAATTTCTGTTGCCGCCAGTTCGGAATTTTTGCAATTTCGGAGTTCCAACACGGTTTGTAATAGTTTACCCAGTATGTCGAGGGTCATTTGCACCTGGCGAAAAGGGCCTCGGTAGCCAAATGTGGACTTGCCTCGATGGGCGTTGATCAGTCCGTCGCTGAACCAGTCTTCAAGGTGTTGGGCTGCATTAAATCCCCGGCCAAGCCAGGCCGCAGGCTCTTGCTCCATGTTTCGTCCCAGCACCATGCCCGCAAGCTCGATATTAATACACAAACCCAGCGCACCGGTCGATCGACCCCAGGGGAGCGCGGTGCCATCGGCGGTTCCAGTCAGGCCAATTAACGCCAGTACATTATCAAATCCTGAGGTCCAGACATTGCCGAGTAAATTCGAAAAGGGTTCAGTAAATAAATAGATGTCAGCGGAATAGATGTCATAACGAGACTCACCGTTAATCGAATCATCGATAAATCCTTTGCTGTTCTTCGAGAGTAACTGCCTTGTGCCGGAAATGAGTGAGTCGAGATGAATCTCCGGCTGGATTAGCCCAAGGGCAACCCGGGCAAGTTCACAGCGCCCCAGTACAGCGACATAGTTTCGAGGTAATGTCTTGCCCAACTGCGGGATCAGCCGGGTCGAGTCACAAGCGAGTGCAACTTCTGCTCGCTGGTGTGATGAAAGGCTGTCCAACAGGGGATGTTCATCAAGCAAGATATCATTTGGACCACGGCAACGCAGCAGGGTTTCAGCGGTTCTATAAGAGTAAAAGCTGTGGGTTCCCTCGCCATCTATATCGGCAAGAATTCGCCCAATCGCAGGCAAGATCTCAGTATTGGTGACCTGTGATACCCCTGCCTCGTGCAACATCCCCAGCACAAATAGCAGGTCACCTTTTACGTCTGCGCCCATCGGGTAACCTGCAAATCTTGAAGGCATTTCCAGACCAGGGAAATAATCTTTTTCCATCAATGCCATCTGTTCGAGTACAAACTCGAGCAAGTACCCGGAGAATTCTTTTGCAGTCTGCATAATCTGGTACCTGTAGGTGTTTAATTGGTGAGTCCGCTGCCCACTACTAATCTAATCGAGGCTTAGGTACATTAACAACCCTGGACTGTGTTGATGAGTGAAAGAGGTGCCGATCCCGCGCGATTTCAAGCAGGCCCGGCGTTTGGATAATCCAGCTATCACCTTGAAACCAGGGGAATAAGTGAAAACAGGACTAGTCTCAATTACATTCAGGCAACTGTCCCCGGAAGACATCATACAACTCTGTGTTGATAATCAATTGGATGGCATTGAGTGGGGTGGTGACGTACATGTTCCGCCGGGCAATGCTGCTGTGGCGGCCAGAGTCAGATCCCTCACAGAGCAAGCAGGTCTGGGTGTTGCGGCATACGGCTCATATTATGTGCTGAATGGCAGTGCAACTAACAACAAACATACATTTGACGCGGTGCTTGATTCAGCTCAGGCCCTTGGTGCGCCGCTAATCAGGATTTGGGCGGGGGCGAAATCCAGTGCCCAGGCAACCGCACAGGATTGGGCAGATGCTATTAAAGATAGTCGCAGACTTGGGGATATGGCCGCTGCTAAAGGCGTCAAAGTCGCTTATGAATATCATCAGGGTACCTTGACGGATACCAATGAATCTGCGATGAAATTACTAACCGAAGTTGCGCACCCGAATGTGACCAGTTTCTGGCAACCTCCCAATGGCGCAGATTTTGAATACTGTTGTGAGGGACTGGGAAATTTGTTGATGTCAGGTAGACTCACATCAATTCATGCGTTCCACTGGTGGCCCGGCTTTAAGGATCGTCACCCGCTGGCGGCGGGGGCTGCCAGGTGGCAGCCATATCTTTCCTTGGTCCGGGAATATGATCAAACCGTTGCCCAAAACGCTGCCAAAGAGCAACCTTGCCCCCGACCAGATGCGTTGGTACCGGAAAGGTATGTCTGTCTTGAATTTGTCAAGAATGATGATCCTGAAAATCTGGTTGTCGATGCAAAAACGCTTAATCAATGGCTCTCTGAATTGACCGAGAATCAGGAACACAAAAACCTATGAAAAAACCAAAGGTCGCTTTTTTTTGCAATCGGCAGGAATTGCTTGACAAGGTATTTCCCGAATCCAGGCGTAACAGGCTGGCGCAAATTGCAGACGTGTACCCTGAAATAGTTTCCCTGGATAATTTTTTGGCGCAAATTCCGCAGCTTACGGAAGTAGAATATATATTTTCGACCTGGGGAATGCTTACCCTTAAACCGGAAGATATCCGACGGTTACCAGCTCTAAAAATAGTGTTTTATAGTGCGGGCACGGTCAAATATTTTGCCGAGCCCTTTTTGACAGAGGGCATTCGGGTAGTATCGGCGTGGGCAGCAAACGCTATTCCCGTGGCCGAATTTGTTGTCGCCCAGATGACACTGGCGGCAAAGGGCTACTTTGGCCTCAGTCGCAGGTTGATGACAAAAGGCGCCACTGCCTGGAAACCGACGCGGGCAAAGGGAAATTATAATGTTGAGATCTCAATTTTGGGTGCAGGTATGGTGGGCAGGGAAGTCATTCGCCGATTGTCCTACCATAAAGCTGACATTCTGGTGTTTGATCCATTCATTACCAGGTCCGAAGCCGCGAAACTGGGTGTGACGCTTGTTAGTCTGGCGGAGGCGTTCGAGCGGGGTTATGTCGTTAGTAATCACCTGGCGAACGTTCCGGAAACCGAACTTATGCTGCAGGCAGAGCATTTTGCCCTAATGCCAGTCGGTAGTACCTTTATCAATACCGGTCGAGGAGCAACGGTTGACGAAGCAGGGTTGATTGAGGTGCTGCGCAATAGACAAGACATCACCGCGCTTCTGGATGTCGTGCAACAGGAACCACTACCGGAAACAAGCCCTTTATATCAGTTGCCAAATGTCTGGTTATCCCCTCACATAGCCGGCAGTATGGGAGGCGAAGTGGTTCGTATGGCTGACTTCATGCTCGATGAATTTGAACGCAGCCTTAAGGGCGAGCCCCTTCTCTACGAGGTTAGTCTCAAACAATTGCCAACCATGGCATAGCTGTCAGGTACAAAATGATAAATGAAAATAAATCAGGAAGTACACCTCATGCCCTGGATCTTGTCAGGCATGGCCGAGAAATTATTGGTATGTCCGCGGTATTCTTGCCATTTCTTCCCGACGGGGAGATTGACTGGCGGGGTTTTTCTGCGCACCTTGAGCGAACTGTTGCAGCGGGTTTAGTGCCAGCCGTAAATATGGATACGGGTTCCGTTCAGTTTCTGGGCACGGCCGACCGTGTACGGGTACTTGAGATCACACAGGGATCCTGTCGAAAATTTGTCGCCGGTGCCTGTGTCGTTGATACCGATCAAGACTTGATCGATATTCCAGCCTATCAGCAACGGGTTGCAGAAATCGCCGAGGTTGGTGGAACGCCCGTTATTTTTCCAAGTTGGGGCTTAAACATGCTTGCGGGCGACGCCTGGATCAGGGCTTTGGAGGAGATCACAACGGGGACCAATTTTATTGGTTTTGAGTTGGGGGCTCAATTTGTTCCCTATGGTCGTATCTTCGATCTGGACACCTACCGGGAGCTCGTGATGCTGCCTAATTGCCTGGGTGCTAAACATTCTTCCCTCGATCGTATGCAGGAATGGGATCGAATTCGATTGCGCAATGAAATACGACCGGAATTTCAGGTGCTGACGGGTAATGATCTTGCAATTGATATGGTGATGTACGGAAGTGACTACCTTTTGGGGTTGTCCTCATTTGCACCGGAGTTATTTGCAAAAAGAGATGCTTATTGGCGAGAGGGGAATGACCTGTTTTATGAAATCAATGACCTATTGCAATATCTTGGGCAATTCGTTTTTCGAGCACCTGTGCCTTCCTATAAACATAGTGCTGCCCAGTTTTTGAAAATGTGTGGCACTCTGAAATTTGATCAATGCCCACCTGGGATCATGGAGCGACCAGACTCGGACATTCAAATTCTGGCGGACATAGCGTGCCGACTGGAACTGACCTGATGACAAAAGCGAAGGCTATGCCGAAGAGAATGCCGAAGAGAATGCCGACGAGAATGCCAATGGTAAAAATATGATAAAAATAACAAAAGTCCCCGCTATAAAAAGTGCAGATCAGCTACAAAAAATCTTCGCTGATTTTGGATATGACATACCTGTGGCCGAGACTCACAACGCCGGCGCAAAGGAATCCTGCCTGGGAGATAAGATCCAATGGGGCGACAGGATAATCGGCAATCGGTACGCCATACTGCCAATGGAAGGCTGGGATGCGGAACTCAACGGTCATCCCTCAGAACTTGTTGAACGCCGCTGGTTAAATTTCGCCGGAAGTGGTGCCAAGTTATTGTGGGGTTGTGAGGCTGCAGCAGTGAATCACAGTTGTCGTGCCAATCCGAGACAGCTTGTGATAAACGATGAAACTGTTGCAAGCATCGCAAAAATGTACCAGCAGGTACGCAGGCTTCACACCGAAAAATTTGGTACGGATGAGGATCTGGTGATTGGGCTGCAATTGACACATTCCGGACGTTGGTCAAGACCAACCGGTGTTATTGAGCCCCAACTGGTTTATCGCCACCCGGAGTTGGATGCGCGGGTTAATGGACATAACCGACATTTAATGAGCGACGATGAGATTGAGGCATTGGCTCAACTTTATGTGGACCGGGCGGTGCTTGCGGCTGAGGCAGGTTTTGACTTTGTCGATGTGAAACATTGCCACGGATATTTTGCTCACGAGTTATTGTCCGGTGTATCCAGGGAGGGACCTTATGGTGGCAGTTTTGAGAACCGAACCCGTTTCCTTCGAGAGGTAGTAGC
>Ga0206123_10003272_pt1 | contig 13447 bp, 9 predicted proteins | sample Helgoland_Spring_2_FD_160086 | JGI IMG/M metagenome (GOLD analysis project Ga0206123, IMG submission 160086) | Pelagic subsurface seawater microbial communities from Kabeltonne, Helgoland, North Sea - Helgoland_Spring_Bloom_20160316_1 | ecosystem: Environmental > Aquatic > Marine > Epipelagic ... | reverse complement strand
CAATGTATGACCTTAAATCCTCTCTGCAAAAACTCGATATAGGCATACCATTAAAAGAAATTGAACCTTGGTAACTATCAAAAAGCCCAGATATTAATTGTAGTAAAAATGATTTTCCAGAGCCACTACTTCCTGCAACACATAAATGTTCTCCGCTTTTAACTCCGAAGTTTAAATTATCGACAACCTTATCTTTTGCATCAGCAAATTGAAAAGACAAATTTTTTGTTTGAATTGAAATTCCTTCGTCTGCATTTATGTTAAATGGAGCCCCTTTATCTTCCTCTAAAGGTATATCTGTTACACTTCCAACCTTCTCAATTGCAGTAAGCACATCATATATAGTTTCCATACTTAAAATAAGTTTTTCTACAGAAGCTAAAACTAAAATGATAATAATTTCGGAAGCTACAAACTGGCCAATATTCATTTGTTGATTAATAACCAACAACCCTCCTATTAAAAGTAATCCAGCAGCAATAATCATTTTAAACCCAACAAGGTTTACATACTGTAATAACAATGTCTTAAAATGTGCCTTTCTGTAGGTTAAATAATCAGCAACTTTTTCATCAGTTCGAGCTAGAGGTAAAGGGGTTTTTCCTGCTAATTTAAAAGTAGAGTTTTCTCTTGCCAACTCTTCTAACCAATGCGCTACCTCATACTTATGAGTAGACTCTTTAAGACTCGTTTTTAAACCTCTTGGAGTGGTAAACTTAAAAATTAAATACACGATTAGGATTAAAACCATACTAAACATAATAAAGAATGGATGATACAATGAGAGTAAAATAAGTCCGAAAACAATCTGTAAAGATGCACTCGAAAAATCCATTAATATTTTAGGTAATCCTTTTTGCACTGAAAGCGTATCAAAAAAACGGTTAACCATTTCTGGCATATAATACTTATCTATTGCTTCCATTTTCATTCTTGGAATACGGTAGGCAAACTCAAAAGCAGATCGAGCAAATAATTTTTGCTGCAAATTCTCAGTAATGGTCAATTGCATAATTTGCATTACGCCTGTAAAGCCAACACCCAATATTACAAATGCCACTAGCACAATCCATGAACTTGAAACCTCTCCTGCAGTAATAAAACTGATAATAGCCTGTATTCCGATTGGAATAGACAATGTAACAATACCATTAAAAAGCGCATAAACATAAACACTAATTATTTCTTGTCGATCAACTTTTAGTAAGTTGAAAAATCTTTTTAATGGCGTAAACAACTCTTTATCTTCCATTTGTTATTTTTTTAACTAATTTGAATGCAAATATAATAGCAATACTATCATATTTGATAGTAGAATAACTATAATTTTTAAAAAATAACTCAAAATACTGATTACTAATATCTTATGTTGAGCTGAAAGCTCTGGAATTATCTCGAAAACAAATAATTTTAATAAATAACCCTATTAGAATTGTTTCTTTCTTAATAAGAATAAGCACTTTTTTAATCTCTAGAATAGTGAAAAGTCTTAATTTCGGATATGTAAAAAAAATTACCATGAACAAATTATTCTGACTAAGGTTTAATTTTCTATAAAAAAATGAAAAGAGTATTAATAGCTGGAGGAAGTGGAATGGTTGGAACTCAACTTAAAACAAAACTACTAGAAAAAGGATATAAAGTATCCATTCTGGGTCGCTCCCCATCTAAATCAGATAATATCAATTCTTATCTATGGAATATCACTACAAAAACAATTAATGAAAAAGCAATTACTACTGCTGATTACATCATTAATCTGACAGGTGCAGGAATTGCAGAAAGTAGATGGACAGCATCTAGGAAAGAGACCATTATTTCCAGTAGAGTTGATTCAACAGAACTGCTAATCCATACAATTAAAAAAACACAATCAACACCAAAAGCTTTTATTTCTGCTTCAGCAGTAGGTTATTATGGAGCTACAACTTCCGATAAAATATTTACCGAAGAAGATTTACCAGGTAATGATTTTTTAAGTAAAAGCTGCCAACTGTGGGAGGGCTCATCTAAAAAAAATGAGAATAAAAATATTAGACAAGTTATCTTAAGGATTGGCATTGTACTTTCTGACAAAGGAGGGGCATTAGCAAAAATCACTACTCCTTTTAAATTTGGCCTAGGATCTGCCATTGCAACCGGCAAACAATATATGCCATGGATCCACATTGATGATTTATGTAATATTTTCATCAAAGCAATAGAAGATGAACAAATTAACGGAACATATAATGCTGTATCTCCTAACCCAACAACAAATAACGAGTTTAGTAAAACACTAACTAAAACTTTAAACAAACCTTTTTGGCTTCCTAACATTCCAAAATTTATACTAAAAATAGCACTTGGAGAAATGGCTATAATAATTACTGAAGGCAGCCGTGCTTCATCTAAAAAGCTTTTATCCTCAGGTTTTAAATTTGAATACCCTACACTTAAAAAAGCTTTAAATAATCTATTTAATAATTCAAACAGTTAATTTTATCTTTTTCATAAAAACATAAAACACTACCTATGAATAAAAATATTTTAATAACAGGAGCTAACGGCCAACTAGGTGCTGAATTTTATTCAATTAAAGAAAATTACACTGATTTTAACTTCATTTTTGTTACCAAAGAAGATTTAAATATTACTGAAGAGTCTGAAATAGTTAAATTTTTAGATAAAAACGACATCAACTACCTTATTAATTGTGCAGCCTATACTGCCGTTGATAAAGCTGAAGGAGATTCCGAAGCTGCTCACAAAGTAAACGCTAAAGGCCCTGAGCTATTAGCAAAGGCATGCTACAAAAACGGATCTGTACTGCTCCATGTTTCTACCGACTATGTATTTGACGGTAAAAATAACGATCTATACACTGAAGAAGACAAAACATTACCCCTTTCTGTTTACGGAAAATCAAAATTATTAGGAGAAATTGCTATTAAGGCCAATTGCAAAGCACATTATATTATCAGAACTTCATGGCTTTATTCTACTTTCAATACTAACTTTGTAAAATCCATGCTAAAATTAGCAGAAACTAGAAATGAACTTGGTATAGTAGCCGATCAATATGGCAGCCCTACTTACGCACAAGATTTAGCAAAAGTCATAATGACTATGATTAAAAAAACAGAAAATGGTTCTGTAAAAAATAAATTTGGCGTTTACCATTATAGTAATGAACATGTAACTACTTGGTACGGTTTTGCTAAAGAAATTATGTCTCTCGCAAAAGTAGATTGCACTGTAAAACCTATAAGTACCGAAGAATACCCCGTTCCAGCTCCTCGACCAAAAAACTCAAGCATGAGCAAAGAAAAAATAAAATCGACTTTTAAATTAACTATCCCAAAATGGGAAGGCAGCTTAAAAGTTTGTTTGAATGAAATAAAGAGTCATTAATAAAAAAGAGCAAGACATATATCTTACTCTTTTTTGTACCCTCGATGGGACAGTTGTCGAACCAATTTGATAAAGATTTGAAGAAGTTATCAGAGCTTTATCATTGTTTAAAGGTTGCTAGTTAATTTTTTATAGATTCAAACTATTTTTAAATATAGTTAAAGTTATTTTAAGAATTAATCCTAATTGTGAATAGATAAATTGATGAAATAAAATATATGTAGAAAAGAACAGATAGTTACTACAGAGAAGTGCTCGTCAATTAGGTTTATAACTAAACTTGATAAATAAAATATCTAAAGTAAAAGGAAAATAGCAGAAGTATAAAACAACGACTATTGTATGCAATATTATAAAATCCCTGGAAACAATTTCGTTTTTATTCAAGAAAATAAAATCCTTTAACAGGGGAAAGTATTTCTTCTAGAAATACTGATAACAAACATGTCTTTTATAAATTAAACCTTTTGAAATTATAATATATTAATTAGACGAGCTAAAACTATAAGAACTATAAGAAACAGCACCTCCAGAATAACTTCCACCATTATATACTTGTATAGTATCACCAGGGTTTGGAGGAGGACATAAGAAGTCAGTACTACTTACTGTTGCACATCCACCACCAGCACAACAAGTACTACAACTTGTACAAGTTGTAGTTGGAGCAGCTCCAGCAACTACATTCATTTGTTCTCCTTCATTTAATTCTTCTAATCTTTCTTTATTGATTGAAAGTTTTTTGTTCAATTTAAATTTTTTCATGAAATTTTTTTTAGTTAATAAATTAAATTAATTGTAGCAATGATATGAAAAAATATCGAGATAAAAAAAACAATTACTTAACTTAGCAACAAACATTCGTCCCAAGAAGTAAGCTCTGTATTTAACATTGTTAAATACAATAATCCAATGCCAGAAGCCCCTTCCAGCAAGCCTGGAACAGCGACATATCCATCCCCTTCTTCTCCAGTAAAATGTTTAAACCCAGCGATTCCTTCAGGATATGATCTAATGTTTAAAGTATGATTATACCAATAATTAGACGTTTCCATAAAAACGTTTTTATTGGTATAATCATACATCTTTTTATAGATATAAGCCGCCCCCATAGACCCATGACAAAAGTCGCTATCTATAATACTATTTTCTGTCGGATCAAGATTTTTAGTCGTATTTATTAAAATTTGAATTCCATAATCTTTATATGATGTATTTCCTATCATACTACCAACAAGAAATATACTATAACCAATTCCTAGATCACCATAACACCAAGCCAACCTCGAATTTATTGGCGTTTCAAATTCAGACACTCTATAAGGGAAAGTTGATCGAGAAAGAGTTCCTTTTGAATCGATATAGCGATAATAATTTATCATTCCATCTATAAGTTTTTTACAATCTTCCTTTAAAATTCCCAATGCAAATAACTTAGCTAAAAAGGTTAATGTAGAGCCCATCCCATGAGCTAAACCAATATTTGTGGATTCTTTTAGATCTTTATTAAAATAAACATCAATCCAATAAATCCTGTCTTCTTCAACGATTGAATACCTTTTCAACCCACTAACATAATAATTAAAAAACTCAATAGATTCTTTTTTAGTCGGATTATTAATAAAGTGCAAACCAATTCCTGTTGCTCCACTCAACAATTCCAAACAATTCTCATCAACTTTTTTCTTTCCCTCTTTTAATAAAATAGTATCATAGCTATCAATAAACGAGATATCTTCTTGATCCAATAATTGTAACTTATTTAAATGATTAAAAAGCCAAAATATTCCACTAATTCCATTTGAGAAAGAAGGCTCTAGATATCCATAATCTAACGCTTCGATTATTTTCTCTAGATTTTCTCCAACTATATTATAATATTTATCACTTTTTGTATTAAGATATAAATAAGCATAAAATAAAGTAATCCCACTCAACCCCGTATATAGACTAACGTTTTTCTTATCTAAATAATTTTTCTCAATTAAATCGTCTCCTATCTCAATTATTATTTTTTCTATTTTTTCCTTATTCATGTTTGTTATATTTTAATCGTGCTACTTGAGATTTATAGTATTTACTTAAATAATAATAAATAACTAATTCTGTCTTTCTTTGATTTAATAGAAATATTCTATTAATAGACATATGAATCAAACTTATAACTAACTCATTTAAATAGTTTATACTATAATTTTTAGATTTAATTCCGCTAATATTTTCAATCAACCAAGGGTGAGAAAAATATTCTTCTAAAATATTATCAATATCCAAAGAATCATTATTCTCTTGAAACACTTTATTAATAGTATCTGTGTAATATCTGTACTTTTTATCTAATGCGAGAGTATCAGGTTTATACAGATTAAATTCATTAACATAAGCATTAGACATTAATTCTAGAAGGGAAGATTTCCCTTCAATAGAATATCTAAATACTTCAAGTGTCTTATCTATTAGTTTAATTGCGTATTTCCATCTCATATGCCCATCATTTAGAGTCAAATTTTTCTCCAATAATTTTATTGTAAAAATACTATCGATATAAAATAGATTTTCAAATAAACCAATATCACCACCACCATATCTATAATATTCTTTTTTATAAGTATCAAAAATTACATCATAAATGGTTCGATTCTCTATTAAGGGATTAATTAATTGATATAAATCATCAATCACTTTTCCTCTCTCTGATAAATCATTAAGTTTTATTCTAAACCTAAGATGATTATCTGAATCATAATACCTAATAAAAAACCAACTGTTAATTAGACTCTTTTTTTTGAAGTAATCCATTAATTTATTGAAATCTGATATAAGAAATTTTTCTAAAAATTTTGTTCCTCCATACAACCTGAAATAAATCCATTCAGATCCTAACATCTTTATTGAATTCTTATCATCAAGCAAAGATATCTTATCCAAATAATTAATATTCGGAGTCACAATCGGATCATTTTTATGTAAAAAAGCTACAAAAGAATTCACATAAGAGTTTGACTTTTTTGATACAATATTTCCACCTTTATCATAAATAAATTCCTTTATTATTATGGATTTGTTTTTCTTAAATTCATCTATAAAAATTTCTTGAGACAATTTATTTTCTAGATCTATTAGAAGTTCATTATCTCCATCAACGATTAATATATGCCTTGGAATATTATACTTAGAACGTATTTTACTAATACCTCTATCATTTTTAATGACATCTAAATCATCACTATTTAAATTCCATGTAGCTTTTGATAAAATTAAATTACCATATCTAACTTCTGGTAAAACTTTAAAATATTGAGATAAATTTCCCCAATTAAAAGACAATGATTTCCTAATCCCCTGGGATTGAAGTTCTCCAAGAAATTTATATAGAGGGAATGATTTGTAATAATAATTGTGGGCAGAGGAAACTCGTGGCAATATAAATTTATTCAGTCTTTTTGAACGAAGAAAAACTCTATTATCTATAACACTAACGTAAAGGTCATTCAATGGTATTTGTTTTACACTGAGCTCATCATTATTTGAATTTATGTTAATAATATAGTCATAATTCACCGTCCTACCCATCACATTACCACCTCTTTTATCAGACAAGGCTACTACCTCTGCAACTAGAAAATCAGGATTTAAATACTTTTCTTTATCTTGTATTTTATTAACAAATTCTTCACAATTACTGACTGTATTATGATACCTGGTAACTAAATTAGAAGCTGACTCACCTCCAACTCCAATAATTTCAATTTTTTCTTTCTTTTTATCTAACACATTAAACATGCAGTAGAATGTGCTTGACAAGTCATCCCAGACTTCTTGTAAACTACTTATTAATTCATCTTTCAATTCTATGCTGTGGAGATTATTTCTATTCGCCTCAGTTAGTAATTGAAGTTTTATCTCTGTAATTTTATCTAAAGAGACTTTTATATCATTTTTATGATTAGAGTTAACACCCTGAATCAAAGGGTTATTGTCTAATGTTGCTGCAGTATTTATTGCATAAGAGATACCAACATCTCCATCTATTAGTTCTAATAGAGGTATTTCACTATCCTGATAGGATGATATAAACTTTGTTTTAAACTCTTCTAAGTCTGGATTTATCGGAGGGTATGATGAAAATTTATTTAAAATAGTAATACCTTTTAATAGTTTCTTTTGTATAGATGCATCTAATTTGAAATTCGAAATTTCAAGAGTTAATTCTATATGGAAAAAATTATTGCTATCTATATTATTATCAAATAGTTTAAATCTATCAATAATATTTTGGTAATCAGAAACATTATTTATTACATTCTTATCAAACCGATCTAATTCATTAAAAGTAAAATCAAGATTATTCTTTAGTAAATCTATGTCATCATCTTTTTTATATTTTTTTAATTCTATTTTTAATTTATCTTGGTAATGTGTATTTAATAGTGATGCTTTAATACTTGTAGTAAGAAAGTCATTTTTAATTAAGTCTTTGAGATATGAATCTGCCTCTTCCTGATCTATTCCATTTTCTATTAAATTATTTAATAGATTCTCAAATTTTATACCTTGACCTGCACATTTTAACAATATGTGTTCTAAAACTTCATCCACTTGAATTTTACTAGTAGCAAAATTCAAATCATTTTTTTTCTCATATGTCTCTATATACCTGTAATAATTATCTTTAACATAAATTGTGTTGTTTGGGAAAACTATTACCTCATTTATGAAGGATGAATTTAGAAGGAAATCACTAATTTTATACAAAAAATGATAATCTAAGAAAGTTCTTCTACCATGTTTTTCATTAAATTGGAAATTATCTGAGGCATCTTCATTCCAAGAGCCTATTGTACATCCGCTGAATAATCCAAACGGGATATTTCTCGAATATGACCGTAAATAGTATTTGTACAGTATAGATTTAATTTTATAATACTCCTTTTTATCTTTTCTTTTTATAACAGATAAATCTAGATATTTCCTATAAAGACTTGGAGAGGCATTATATAGTGCCTCCTTAAAATAAGGAGAATCCATTGTCTCTTCAAACTTATCTTCATATAACCTATCATTAAATGAAAAAAAAGGAACCCTTAAAAGCACTTCATTAAAGAAAGAGTAATTCATCTTTGGCATTTTACTTTTCATATATTCTGTTGAAATTTATTTTTTTCTTAGATTGCAAAATAATTAAATATATTGAACAATATAGCACCTTTATTCACATTATATTAAGCCATGAAATTTATTATTCTATTTGTTTTTTCTTGTTTATTATTCAATAATATAAAAAGTCAAAACAAAGAAATCAATAATGAACAGTTAGAAGCTTTGTGTAAGGTTTGGGGATACATGAAATATTATGACCCTAACATTTCACAAGGTGTCACAAATTGGGATAGTCTATTAATTAATTGTTTACCCACATTTTATAACAAGGTTGATGAGAATACATTTAATCTAGCATTAAACAATTATATCCTTCCAAAAGAAAAATATTCCTCATGTAATAAAAACAACAGAGAATTAAATGAATTGAGATGGATAAAAGAGTCTCAGTTAATTAATTCGAAAAATAAAAAAATATTATGGAGCAAATTATCAAAAAAAATAGCTTCAAAGCATTTTGTCAAAGTAAATGAAGTCTCTAAAAATTGTTTATTTCCTAATGAAGAAAGATTTAAGAATATATCTTTTCCTAATAAGGAATATCAATTACTTACATTATTTAGATATTGGAATGCTATTAAATATTTCTATCCTTACAAACATTTAATGGATAAAAATTGGGACAAAGCGTTAAACACATACTTACCACTGTTTTATTCATGCTCTAATGAGGCTGAGTTTCACAAATTAACCTTTAGATTAACCACAGAACTTAGAGATACTCATGTGCAAACAGGCAGTAATGTTTTATCCCGAGAAATTGGTTATTACTTTGTCCCATTCAATTTAAGTTATATTGATAGTAGTTATATAATCACTTCATTTATTAGTGACTCTTTGAAAGAAAAATCTTCTTTTCAAATTGGAGATATTATTCTTAGAAAAGATGAGATCTCAATTAGTGTTTTGGATTCAAATCTCAGGTCATTTTATAGGGCATCTAATAATCCTACAACAAATAAGTACATCTCAGACTGGATATTAAACGGGACAACAGAAAGTGTAAACCTGACAATTCAAAGAAATAAAGATACTTTGAGTTACAATACTCTAAGAATCTCTAGAACAAAACATCAAGCCATAACTAATAAAAAAAGAAAAGAGCCCCCTTTTAAGTTGATTGAAGAAAGTATCGGGTATATAAATATTGGTTCTCTTTATAATTACCAAATAGATTCCATTTTTGAAGTTATTAATAAAACAAAGGCATTAATCATAGATTTACGAGAGTACCCTAATGAAACATATTATAAGTTATGCTCTAAGATCATAAAGGAAGATAGTCTGATTTTTGTAAAAATAAATAGTCCTAACATAGCTAAACCTGGAGTCTTTAATAATGAATTTACGTTACAAATAAATGGTAATCCTGATAATTATTATAAAGGGGTTGTTGTCTTGCTTATAGATGAAAACACACAAAGTCAAGGCGAGTTTTCCGCTATGGCTTTGGAATTAGCACCAAACGTTGTTAAAATTGGAAGTCAAACTGCAGGAGCAGATGGTAATGTGAGTATAATAAATCTCCCTTTTGGAATAAGCACTTCTTTTTCAGGCTTATCAATTAGATATCCAAATGGAGAAGAGACACAGCGTATTGGAATAGTTCCAGATATAGTTGTTGAGAAAAAGATTGAAGATATTCTAAAGAAAAAGGACACTGTTCTTCAATATGCAATTTCCTATATTAAAAATATATAAATGAACTTTGTTGAAGATGTTGATTACCTTGAAAGTTTATTTCATTCAGTAGACAGTCATATTACTCTGAAATACAAAAATAAAGATGATGCTTCTTTGGGGTATGGACAAAGTGGTCTCGCTATATATTCAGCATACAACTACTTATATTCAAAGGATGATTTAAATTTATCAAATCTATTTTATTCATTAAACAGTATTATAGATGATTTAGAAAAAAAGAGTTCTCACCATACCTTCATGCTTGGTCAGTATGGTCTTATTTGGGCACTCTTAAAAATAAAAAACTTAGGATTAATTGATTCAACAGAAAATCAAAATTTATTTAATACCGAAACCTTAAAAATTAATATTGAACACTCTATTAATTCAAATAGAGATAAAAAAAACAATGATTTTTTTAATGGATTAACAGGGTTACTTTTTTTCCTTAATTCACTTATAAAGGAAGATGATGAATTCATTCCTTTACACGAATTATGTATCAAATATATGATGAAAATTAGTATTAATGATGAAAAAGGAATAAGGTGGGGGTTTCCTACGGAAGAACATTACGCTAAGCCTTTGATGGACTTATACAATAAGAAAAATATCGTTTTTTTTGGTTTGTCGCATGGAATAACAGCAACTTCATCAGTATTGTCAAGAGCCTTAGGAACTAATAATATTCACATCATACTTAAAACGTTTAAATATTTAGATTCGTATAAAAACATTAATTCTAAAATAGAAATTCTTCCACAATGTAATTTAATTAATTATAAAAAAACAGAAATCTCTAACACATGGGCTCATGGTAACTTAGCAATTGCTTTTGCTTACATTAGCATAGGGAAAAAACTTAATAATAGAAAATTATTTAATAGTGGTATCGAAATTGCTAAAGAAAGTATTACTCGTGGATATTTGTTTAAGTCATTAGATATTTGTAGCGGTATCTTTGGTTATTTATATGTCCTATATAAACTTTACAAAATTACTCATCTCGAAATATTTAAAATTCATGCCAACGATGTAATAAAGGATATGAAAAAGAAATCAACACCTAGAAGCCAGCTAACAAATGAAATAGGAATATTATATGGAGCTTCAGGGATAGGTTTATCTATTTCAACAATGTTGGGAAAAACTGACGATGATTGGGATGAGTTTTTATTATTGTCTTAAATGTCATTTACGATCTCTTTAAACAGCTTACAACTCTCTTTTTTCTCCTCTATCTCTAAGCTTAAATCACAAATTACTAACTCTTTAACTCCTTTGTATTTTTGTAATAAATTGTTTATCTGATCAGAGCATTCCTCTTTAGATCCAACAATAGTAGGGTGTAAATTATCTTTAAATAATTTCTTAATAGATTCTGCTCTACTTTTATCTTCCAAACATATTCCAGATATAGCTAAAGCAGTCTCAGGTAATTTATTATTTGCCTTATAATATAATTCTTCAAAGATTAAAACAGAATCTCCGTTAGGCCAAGTACTTTTTGGAGTATGAAAAAGTGACCAAGCATAATTGGCTTCATTATTTATAGCTAATTCAAATTTTGAATTACTTGTTGACAAAAACCACATATCTGGCTTTAACCCTTTTATATAAGGAGGTGTTTGTATTGTATGAAACTCATTATCTTTATTGAAAGATGTTTCAAAAAAGCCAAATAAATCATTTACTTTCTCACTAAATGAGTCTTGGTTGTTATGTTTTAATAAGGCTTTCATATTAATTTCAGTAGTTGTCCCTGCTGCAATTCCCATATCCACTCTTCCAGGAAACATACTCTCCATTAATGAGTAATCATGAACCAACCTTAACGGATTATGCAGTCGTAATAAATTACCCGCAGAGCCAATTTTAATTTTATCAGATGATGCTAATAGAAGAGAAATAAGAATTTCAGGGCTTCTCCAAGCACAATCATGATCGTGGTGTTCACCTAACCATAATCTCTTATATCCTAATTCTTCTATAACAGGAATTATTTCAAACAAATGATTTATTTTATCAATGCTTTTTCCTTGTGATTTATAAATACCTATATCTAATAATGTTAGATCCATATATTAACTTTTTCATATATTACAATCGCTTACAATATTTTTCATTACTTAAAAATATAGTTTAGTAATAAAAAACTAAATTCGCAATTTGTTAAACACATATTTTATATGGCGAAGATACTATTACTTCTAACACGATACTTATATGTTATTATAATTTGTTTTATTCAACAATATGTAGTAGCTCAAGAAACAGATACATTACAGTTCTTTTACCCTGTTAATAGTTCCTCAATTAATTTAAACCAAAGTAAACATTTAGATTCTTTAGCGAAGAAATTAAAAGTAACTCCTTCTAGCAGCTTGTCTATTTATGGTTTTACAGATTATGTAGGAGATTCTATATCTAATTATAATCTTTCAACAAGAAGAGCTAATTCTATCAAAAACTATCTAATTAATAAAGCAAAAATATCTTTGGATCAAATTAATGAAAGTCTCGGGAAAGGAGAAATTAATAATAACACATTAATTAATCCAAAAGGAAATTCAAGTGATAGAAAAGTTCAAATTATCGTATATAATGATAAGGTTACAATAGATACTTCTTTTTTTTATAATGGGCAGATAGGAGATAAGATCAATATTAAACAAATACAATTTAAACCAGGGACACCTATTTTAAGAGAGGAGGCTATTCCTGTTTTAATAGGTTTGATTAATATTTTAAAAGACCTTCCAAATCTAAGGGTAGAAATAAGAGGTCACATCTGTTGTATAAGCAAGGAAAGTTATAATATAAAATATAAGTACTATAATCTTTCAGAACAAAGAGCTAAAACTGTTTACGATTTTCTTGTAAACAATAATATTGATTTTTCACGACTGAAATACAAAGGTGTAGGAATAAGTGACCCTCTAGTTGTTCCTGAAGTTACTGAGAAAGACCGAATTAGTAATAGAAGGGTTTCTATTGTTATTCTGGACAAATAAGTATGAAAAAGATGAAACTTCCATTCTACAAATAAACGGATCAAATGGCATATGGCTCTACATATTTAAGAACGATAGCTGAGTAGCAAAACAATATGGTAAAAGTATTAATGACTATGTATAATAATCGACTTTTATAAAAAAATCGATTATCGAACTTAAGTTATCATCTTTTTGAAAAAATAAAACCTTCTTAC
>Ga0206123_10003270_pt1 | contig 13449 bp, 6 predicted proteins | sample Helgoland_Spring_2_FD_160086 | JGI IMG/M metagenome (GOLD analysis project Ga0206123, IMG submission 160086) | Pelagic subsurface seawater microbial communities from Kabeltonne, Helgoland, North Sea - Helgoland_Spring_Bloom_20160316_1 | ecosystem: Environmental > Aquatic > Marine > Epipelagic ... | reverse complement strand
AAAAAAAAAAAAAAAAAAAAAAAAAAAAAAAAAAAAAAAAAAAAAAAAAAAAAAAAAAAAAAAAAAAAAAAATGGAAATCAGCGCTGTTGGCCCCCCCGCCGTGCTGTGTGCAAGCATTCTTGTTGCAATGGTGCTGTCGACGGTGGACGTTTGCCGTGCCGCGGTTCCCGAGCGATCGAGGATTCCAGTTGGCCGTCGCACGATGCACCTTTGTATCTTTGGCCCCCCGATTTTGTACGGCGTGAGCGGTTACTTCTTTTGGATGGCTGGCGCTGATTCCGACGGCGTGTACGTTGCGTACTTTTGCCTCCTTGGTGCCGCATGCCTCTTGCGCGCGTGCGTGCCGCGAATTGAGCAGCGGCGTGGTGCCTCCGCTGGGCGGTGGGCTTGCATTGCGGCTTTTCTGGTAGTGTACGGGACGCTCGCTCTGTCCATCCCGTGGGCGATCAACGAGTACGCTGTCAGCATTGCCCCGCACTGCGGCGCAGTGCTGCTGCTGGCAGTCTACGACCTGCCTCTGTACGTTCTTGCATCCCCGGCGGTTGCTGCGGGCGGAGCGGCGCGTCCCCTGCTCGACCCAGTTGGTATAAAGGCGTAGTCTTTGTAGGCACCGAGTCCCAATGATCGGAGTCTGCGCGATTGCGGCTGCTGCGGCCATCGGCTTTGCTCCACCTTCGTTTTCGCTTTCAAACCTGACGGTTCCGATTGAAGTGGTTGCGTACGGGCCGACAAAGTACGACATGCTGTTTGACGACACGAACGCTGCCAGCGTTAACGCCACCGACCGCGTGCTTCCGGCGCACACGCACAGCGCGTACAGCGGGTATACGTGCAAGGTGGCTGCGGGGAGCACTTCCTTTTCGCCTGCAGAGGTCGAAGAGGTGATGAACAGCACGGGGTGCCTTGCGACGGACGAGGCCATGCTGGAGAGTGTTTGGCGTACGGCCAACCCCACTGCATTTGTGCACGAGATTCTGCTTGATAAAGATTACAGCGAATTGACAAAGGTGCCGGCTGATTTTGACGGCTCGCTCGACACGCTTGGGTACAGCCGGCTTATGCCGTCGGCGGCCAGCAATTGTGGCGATGAGTACTGCCCGAAAGGGCCCTGCGTTGTGCTCGAGATGAATTACTTTGGGACCGCCGTCGCGCGGCGGAACATTGAATCGCTTGCGGCGGACAGCCCTGAGAACAACACAAACCAAACGCACACGTGGAACATTGTGCGGGGGCAGACCTACTGCGGGCCTGTTGCCGGAATATCCCCCCCCTACAAAGCAAGCAAGGTCGAGGACGTGCTGACGCACGCCTTTCCCCAGGATCGGCCGGTGCCCACGATGTACACCCCCGATGCATTCGCGGGGATGATTTTGCCGTTAGCCCGTCCGAGCAAGTTTCCCAACTGGTACTTTGCGACGGGCTATTGGGGATGGCGGCAAAACGGACCGATGCAAAAGAACGGTGCGCCGTGCTACGGCCGGCAGGTTCCCCGCTGGATGCTGCCCAACACGTGCATCGATGGCGACAAAGGCTGCGTTAACGGGTACTCCAACTACGCAACGCACGGCAAGGGCAAGCAATGGAAGCATACGCTCGTGGACCCCGTTGCAACCGGCATGAACGGCGTATTCGTTTCAGCTACAAAAGAAGACGTCCGAGTGTTCGACACTGGGAAGGACCGGTTTCTCGGCCGAGCGGCTTTGCTCAAAGAAGCACTAAAAATGATTGAAAGCCCCATTGCCGGCGTGCAGGCCGCTGCCCACTTTCTGCAGCCGTACTACAGCGTGCCAGACGCCGGATTGCACGGCTACTCGCGATGGCGATCCGAGTGGGTCGCCGAAACGGTTGACTCCCTCGATAATAAGACGGGCGTGTACGCCAGCACGCAGGCACGGTTTCCGCTCAAAGCGAGTGCGACCACCTGGCTATCGCGTACGTTTGCCGCTTCTCCCAACGGCGACGTTTCTGACAGCATCCAGTTTTCTGCGATCGATGAAACCTCGCTTCCCGATACATACGATCACAACGTCGCACCGCAGCAGATGCGGCATTTCGACAACGGGCAGACCCCGCAGCTCGCCGACAGCGCGATCAGTGCAAGGGGTGCGTGGCACAGCCACCGCCGCCTCGAGAAGTTTACGCCGCAGGGTATGGACTCGGAGCGTGGATTTGATGCGCTGGGCACGCGGGTGTACATGCATCCGTATTTTGAATACTACGGCGGCACTGGCCCTTCGACCGAGTACTTTGAGTGCAGCAGCAGCAGCGACGCCGCGTACAACTGCATAGAAAAGGTGTTTACGTACGGGGCGAACGGCAATGCGACGTACAATGCGCCGTTTGCCGCATCGTTCATCAACATCGACCAAGCCATGCTGAAGTGGTTCGACAGTTATGACAACAGCAGTGCACCCGCGAACGCCCCGCCGAGTGCAGCGACGACCGTTATGCCGGACTTGAACGCGAGGCTCGACAAGTGCTTGTGGCAGGGCAAGGTCAAGCACGATAAGGGACGTGGCGATTGCTGCGTTGTTACGGTTAACCCTGAAGACGCCGATTGCATGAGATACAACGACATGATTACGGCCACTGCTACCATGAATGAAAACGTCGAAACGATCCGATCGGAGTGTGCCGGCGAGGACGACGCCGGCAAGTGCATTACGGCCGGGTCGCACTGCCTTGCAAAGGCAGCATCCAACATTGTAACGTTGAAAGGCACTGAACGCAAGTGTGACAAACACTACATGTACCGGCACGGCCAGTGTTACTCTACGTGCACTGCGCACGTGCTTACCTTGTCTGAGATTAATCTGCTGCGGCAATTTGTGAAATACCCTACCGAGTACATTCTCAATGACACTTCATCTTCTGCTGCAAAGTGCAGCACAGAAGATGCGTGCAGCAACATGTGCAACTACAAGTCAACCGAAAGCAGCCGCGAGCTGTGCGCCAAGAACTGCTGGTGCCATTGGATGCAGTACCTCATCCCGCCGGTGGAGGTTTCGCGGCTGTACGCTGCCAAGTGGGACCGCAAAGACAAGAGTGGGTTCGGCGGCGGCGAGAAAAAGTCGGAGACGGAGGAATGGTACGATGCGAACGGCGACAACGGCGGGGATCCGGAGAAGTGGGCGGCATTCCGTGACGACGTTATGCGAAGCAACCGGGCCCTTCTGACTGTTGAGGGTCGCTTCAACGATCGGACGCGGAAGCAACGCGCGGTGTTCAGCAAGAACGCGATGAAAGGGGTGGGCATTGCCGTTGGCAGCGCGTTGGCAATTGCGTTGTCTCTGGGGACCGACACCGCGGCTGTGCTTGCGGGCGACGCCGCCGCTGCGGCCGACGGGGCGGCCGACGCGGCTGCGTCGGTGACGGACTACGGCATCGAGGCTTCCACCACAAACCTTGTGACGACGGGCGCGGCGTTCAACACTGGCACCATCGCCAAAAAGAGCGGCAACTCAGCATTTGAAGCGCACACGTACGACGAGACCGGCGTCGACGATCAATTGTGCGACCTTGCCGTGTGCGACATTGCCACGTCAGAGCTGAAGGAAGACAGCGACCCCCCTTTTCGGTGCGTGCCGCGGGGGTACGCGTACGCCGAGTTTGGGAAAAAAAATACGTGGGCGGCGTTGTGGAACGGCGTGGCTGCCGGTGCGGGGACGATCAAGGACGATGCTCTAGCGACGTCCAACTGGTACGCGTACAATGATCCGGACACACCCGCTACCGACCTAATGAATTGGCGTTCCGCAGCGTTTGCCAATAAGCGCTACGACTTTAAGATTACGCTGCCCAAAGGCGCCGACAAGTCTTGGCGTGGGGCGCCGACCGATTACTCGAAAGCGGTCCCGGCGTCCTTTGGACTCAACAAGACGGAGTTTAAGCCAACCCCCAAGGATGCAGGCTATTCTCAGAAACTGCACGACAACAACAACTATGCGTGCGATTGCGGCACGCAGGGGGGGATGGAAATGTACACGTCGATCGACGACCAGGTTAACCTTGACCGGTTTGACGTTGCGACTGCAATCCCGTACTACCGCGCCGACGTGCACGCCGTGGTCGAAGTGTCGATTGCGTGGACAAACCCCAACCCTGGCACAACGGCGACCAAGGGGTTGTACATGGCCGGGACGGGCGGCACCACCGAGTGGGTTGAGCGAGACGTCATGGATCGGCGGGACGACGCGCTGTCTCCGTTTGATACGTACACGCGGTTTCTCGCACCGCACGCGCCCTCCAGCGAGGCTGCAATCGGGATGGTATTTTCGCGCGAGCCTCTCAATGTGACCGTGTCCGCCGACGATGACCCCACGGCGCAGGCGACCGGCACCGACTTCCACGGCCTGCGGCAGACTGAGTTTGTAAAGGAGTTTTTGACGGTTACGGCCAACTCGTGCGTACGCTTTCCCATCGGGGTGTTGCACCGGTCGCAGATATCGAGCAGCATTCGTGCGAAGCTGTACGGCAACGGGACTGCGGAGCACATAGTAACTGACTTTACCGACGAGCAGCACAATCCAAACCCCTTGGCTAACCCTGGGTTCACGCCGACGTTGCAGGGCTACTGCGAGACCATTAAATTGGGTCCGGACCCCAAAGATGCAACCCAAACGGTGGAAAAGTACCGGTTCTGCCCCAATGCACCGCACAAGACCCCCAAAGCGCGTGCCGAGTTCTGCAGGGCCAACCCCCTCGCATCGCACTTTTTAATCGGGGTGCGGATCGACTACCGTCCCCTCGACCGGCGGTGCAGCATCAAGCACATGGTGTGCGTGCTGGTGCCTGGGTCGGCGGGCGACCCTGCGAACCGCAACAACTTTGTGCAGGGCGATCCGTCTGAGGGGTTGATCAAGGCGCACACCACTGCCGACTTTGCAGGCTACACGATCCTCGTAACACCCTTTAACCGAACGACGTTCCAGTCTGTGCTGTCGCACCGGAAAACGGTGCCGATGGTCATTCCCGACAGCGAACGGTACATGGGCTACATGATCAAAGATCCCCTGACGGTGAATGCAAACGACTCAGCGGTGAAAAAGGTCGATGAGTCTGACCAAAGCTTGACGGGGTTTGGAGAAAACAGCGATTTTTTTGACATAATGTCGGACCTGTCCGGCTACCTTTCTGCGCAGTCGAACCTGCCGGCCAACGCAACGCAGGATGACGCGGTCGCCGAGATCCAGCGCGTCATCGACACGGCAATCAACACCGTGTTTGCAGGCGCGCCCTCGAGCAATGTCACCTTGAAGCGCCAAATCGCACCTACGGTCGTGTGCCCCAAGTACACCAACGCGCCGGCGAACATTGAATTTGATCCATCAAACCTGGACGCAAGCCGCGCGACGTACATCGTGCCCAACCCCGACCAGATGGGCGGGGTCGCCAAGCGGTGCATCTTTGGGGCGCGGCTGTTTCCGCCAAACCCCGAGTCTGGGATCGTGGTGACCGGGGCTGGCATTACGGTGGGGTCGGCCAGCACGGAGTACCCGCTGCGGTTTGGGGGCGAGGCGGTCGGGGCGTCGACATGCTCGCGGTTTGCCGTGGCGGCGCGCGAGTTTACGCTGACGGCGTCGTTCAACCAGAGCGGGTGCCGGCAGCGGGCCGACGCGTTTCTCTACACGCCGGTGCAGTTCATGGGCACCGACGTCGACCACGGTAACGTGGCCATCACCACCACCGGAAGCCACTCGGTGGCCGTGTCGGTGCTCGGCAAGGATTCCGAGTTTTTCCCCGTGCCTACCAACCTCAGCGCGCAGAACCTTCGGATCAACGTGACGTACGGCAACGCGACGCCGCGGGCCCCTGGGTCGTTTGACGCGGCGTTTGCACGAGTGCACGGCGACTCTGAGATCACGGTTGCGAGCCATGACGGCGGCGGCGGCGACGCGACAGCGCCGGTGCGAGTGCGGGTGCTGTTGCAGGGCATTGCCTCCAACGACACGTCGGCCCCCCACAAGCACCGCGCGATGCTCAAGCTTGTCGGCAACGGTGTGAAATGCGTGGACGGAACGCTGACGGACGCTGCCGACGACACGCTGGGCGCGGACTGCGAGTTTGTCAACGTGACGGAATTTACGTCCCTCTTTGGGTACCGGTTTGAGCACCGCCTGTTCCGGACGCACGTCCGGTCTACCATTTTGGCGTGGGTGCTCCTCGTTATATTTCTGGTTGTCGCCGGCGTCTCTGGCGTCTACATCCTGGTCGCGCCCGCCGCGGCCTAGATCGCGATCAAAAGTGGGCTATTTGGTGCGCAGCCATATTAAGCCCCCCCTCTGCGCAGGACTCACAACCCCGTCTTCCGACGACCGTTTTACTGCACTGCAACCATGCCTCGAACCAAAGCAATCGCAATTCAGAACCTCCGCGCCGCGCAGGCCGCTGCAGGGCCGTCCGCAAAATCCAAAAAGAAGCATCCTGCCGCGCCGGCCGCCGAAGAGGGGTCCGCCGTGGCGCCGCGGAAGCCGCACCGGTGGCGGCCTGGCACGGTTGCGCAACGAGAGATCAGGCGGTACCAACGATCGACCAAAAACGTCTTGCCGCGGTCGCCGGTGCGCCGGATTATCAAGGCCTTGCTTGCAAAGCACTCGACCAACGGCGACGCACGGATGACGCGAAACGCGTTTGAGGCCGTGTACGAAATGACGTCGTCCGTGTTGACCGAAGCGCTGGCGGGAGCAGAGCGGGTTCGGTTTGCAGAAAACAAAGTGGCGTCGATTCGTGCACGGCATTTACGAGTTGGCCGGGGGTTGGTTGGGGTGCACTGCCTTTCAGATGCGCAGATCCCGTTGGAACTGTCGCTTTGTGCCCGACCCCCTTCCAAATCTAGCAAATCCGCGGCGGGCGAACCGTCGTCGGCAGACGCTGCAGCACGTGCGGACGTTGGTTCGGACTCTGAATGATTCTGAACATCACTATAAATTTGGTCTTTTTTTTTGTGCGCCGTACTGTCCAATGGACACTTTCCCATTTTTGTGATTTACAAAATAAATAAGTATATATATATATCTATATTTTTTTTTTTTTGAAAAAAGAATAGAAAGAAGGTGTGCAATGTCAATGCATGCAGTTGATGATGCGTTGGCGAACGTTGCTGTTGGGCTGCGGCACTGGACGCTCGCCAATTGTATCGCGTTGGTTGTCAGCGTTCCGCCGAGCAAACTGGAAAGTGCCTGTTTAGATGTACTTGACGTTGTCCGTGCGGGCGGCGTTCAGCTTGACGACCTGCTCCGCGTTGGTGATCCGTGCGCGTTGCTCTCGGCAGGGTCGACGGCGGCGGCGCTTGGCCTCGATCCTGGCGTCAACGCGTTTATTGCAAGTTTGGTGGGGGCCCCGCCTGATGACGCCAGCCTGCGGGCGGTAGAAGCAATGGTACGATTCAAAACGTTTGAATTTACGGCGATGCACTTGTGCAGCGCGACCTCGTCTGCGTGGCCGCGGCCAACGCTAGCTGCGATTGGCAAGCACATTGTGCAGCAGACCAAAGCGGGTCTTGTCGACGGCAACATTGCAGCGGTGGCCGCAGTGCTCTGGCCAGAACGATGTGGGGCTGGCGTAACGTTTCCTGGTCGAACTTTTGAACGGCGAGAGTGGTGTTGCCTTCATCATTACAACATGTTTAAAAATTAAAAATTAAAAATTAAAAATTAAAAAGTCCAGCTGGAATTCTGGATTTTCCAGATGGGTGTTCACTAAAAAAAAAAATATTTATATGGGAATAACTCTCGCCGAGTGTCCTACCAACTGAATTTTGGGTAAACCTGCGCACCGCTTTGCTCAAGTAGAGGAAGTGCATGTCAATAAATTGATACACTGCTCATCATTTTTTTTTTTTCCGCCGAGTGTCCTGTCGCTCAAGTGCTGGTTAGATCCAAGCACTGCACGACCCTGACTCAAAAAACCTTGGCTTCAATGGGCATCGGGTGGACTGTCGCGCACCGAGCAGTTGTGCTCGGGGGCGACATTGTTTGCGGATCTGGCGATTCAAAGTCAACGGCGGACGCCGTGGTCGCGGACGGCCCCGCTGTGTTTCGTCGGCTGATGCTGCGGCCGCAAACGGCGGTGACTGTGGCCCGGACGTTTGTCCGACAACTGGTGGCGCGTGCACCTTCCCGGTCGCTCGCCGGCGTGGTGGTGTCGATTTTGTTTGACGATGCGGCGAAGATGCCGCCGCAGCGTGCGCTTGTTGCGGCGTCGCGGGCGCGCGCCAACCCCGCGGATCCAGCCGGGGCACGCCTGGATCCCCACACGTTGACGCCGGGCCACCTTGCGATGGTGCTTAACTGGGATCCCCTGCTTGCGCACTCGGGCTCCAAAAAGGCCGTGTGGGAGCTCCTCGGCCGGGCCGTGTTTGAACAGCTGTGCGGCCACGACGGGTGCATTGCGGAGGTCGTGACGGCTGGCGCTGCCTACGTTCGAGACAACGACGGCGTGCTGCCGACGCGAACGCCGACGATGCACGGCGAAGCTGATTTGCTCGTGGCGGCCCGGGCGGCCGAATTGGCGACCGTCGGGCGGGCGGTCGAGATTGTTACCGTTGACTACGACCAAGTGCTTCAAGCGCTTGTGGCCGCCCCGATGACGTCGGGCCCGTCGGTGTTACGGTTCCGGGCTGAAACCATCGACGTCGCGCAGCTTGTCGCGGCGTACGGCGGCGAGTGCCGGTCTCGACGGTTGTCGGCTGCGTTTTTTATGCTGTGCGCGTTCCGATCCGATTATTCCAAATCGTTGTGCCGGCCGACCGGGTCGCGGGTGGCTGCGTTTGCAACGGCTATGGCCGACGGGGTGGTGGCGGTTGCTGAACGGACCGACGCCGCCACTGGGGCGCGGACGCTTACGTTCCGGCCGCCATCGTTTTTGGGTGTGATCAAGGCGTGGCCGCAGGGTGTTGGCCACCAAATGACGACGGCGATGCTCGAGGCAGTGTTGTGGACGTTGGCGTACTTTGCGGGCTACGACGCGTTTCGGCCTGCGTGGGGCGGTCCCCCTTGCATTCAGTTGGAGCCAGCGGGGTGCGATGTCCATTGGACACAAAACGCTGAAATCGACTTTTTGCACGAGGCTCATGTATACCAACCGGACGACGGCAGTTCATTTTAAGCTGCGCCGGTGCAGCACCCACCCCCCTTTGCAGGTTCGCGGGATCCGCAAGCATGGCGGACGTGGTTATCGCGGTGGCTGAATCTGGCAACGACATATCGGGGCCGTTGATCATGGGCAGCCACAAATCCGGCGGGTGGTTGCACCCTCGGTTCTCGTCGACTGTTTGCGCCGGTCGGTGCCCCGAGAGCGGGAAGCCTTCTTGCGCTGAAGTTTGCGAGGCCATTTTGGCTTGCGCGCAAGCCGACTGGACGAAGCGTGCGGCTGGTCCTGGCAAGCCGTACGACAGCGTGCTGACGCACAAGAGCATTCTGCGGGACGATGTGCGCCGGGCAATTGTTGGACACCCCCCCGTGGCACTTGCGGCGTTTACAAAGCTGGCAGAGTCGCTCAGCATGATGAATCCGAAAGATTTTTCCAAGTCGTCGGAGCCGCACCGTGCGATGACGAAGGTTAACCCGGACGACCACCGAGAAGTTGCGGCTGCGGTGATTGATTTTTTTGTAAGCAGCAAGCACGGCAAGATAAAGCTGTTGCAGAACCGGCTGCTGGCGCAGGAAAACTTGAAGAAGCAGAAGAAGAAGGTTGCCACTGCCGACTTGGAGACGGGCGAGGTCCAACGCAAGGCGAGCGCGGCGTTGATGCTGAAAACCGTGCGGTGGCAGGGCGACATGCTGAGGGTGCACCTGCGGCTGGAGTCGGCCGCTGCGCGCCGGACGGCGGGCCGGCTGCCTGCGTTTGCGCACGAGGCCGTTCTGCCGTCGACGGCGGTGACCGGGACCGGGACGCCAACGCTTGCGGTGGTACGTCGTGACCCGACGGCGGGTATTGCAGGATACCGGTCCGAACTGTTTACGGCCCCCCCAGGTATGGCGTGGCTTGCGTCGGACGGCGACATCGCCGTGGCGTGCTCGGGCGATGCAGTGACGGTGTGCGTGCTGCCGTGGCGTGGCGATGCGGCGGTCCCCGTGGCTACAACGAACCAGCTTGAGGGCGGTTCATTGCCACCCATTGCGACGGCGGCCATCGCAAACGGGGTCATCTTTTATTCGTACTTTGGGGTTATTTGCCGATCAATGTTTGGACCGCGGTACGAGGGCGCCACATCGCTTTCGCGGACTGTGATGGAACTTCCTGGCACATCCACGATTGTCATGCTGCATTCTGGGCACACGGCCTTTTGCGTCAACACGCAGTTTGGGGCAGCATGGCCAATGGCGCAGCTGCCGGGCGCGCGCCGGGTTGCTGTTGTGTCTTGGGACCCGGAGACGCCCATCAACAGCGACGAGAAGAGTGCGAGGCGCACTGGCCGGTATTGTCGACCAAGCGGTCTGGCGAAGAGCACGTTCAAGATCAACGATTCGCTTCCGGCGGGCCTTCGGTCGGGCACGCCAATCCCCGCCGTCCAGTGCGGCGAGACCATGGTGGCGTGCCAGCTTGGTTCGGTGGTGTACCTAGTGCATGTACCGTTTATTGGCGTGGGCACCGTGCCGGCAGAATGGTGCCTTGAGCCGTGGGGGTCGGTGGATGGCACGCTTTTGGCGGTGTACGTGACCGAGGACGAGCACATCCGGCTCGCGACAACTACGTCAGTGTACGACACGGACGCTGCTCGGGTTGACGTTGAGCTCGAGCCTTGCACTTCGGCGGCGTGGTTTGGACCGGAGACGTTGGTCCGGGATGGCGTAGTAACCGGTGTGGAATTGCCGGCGGACACGTCGACGCCAAAACGTGCCAGGACCGAGTGATTTTTTTCTCAAAAAAAAAAGTGATTGCATACTATGCACAACATGTTTGGCAAACTGTACATTTTTGTTTGCCGCGCGTGCGACTTGCATTAAAATAAATAACTATTCCTTTGAAACTGCGACATTTTTTATTTTTTTTTTTTTTTTTTTTTTTTTTTTTTATTTTACTACTGTTTCTGCTGTAACGGAAAGTGCATGATGCACAACTGGACTGCTGCCGTGCTGTTCGCGTTGTCCAAAACGGCATTAATTGCACGTTGCTGCAACGGTGTCAACATCTTGTTGTTGAACGTTGGCGCGCCGCCGTACGCACGTGCATACACGGCAGGACAGTCTCTGATCAGCCGTGTGTATGGCGGGAAGTCTAACGAGTTGCCACGTTTTATGTTGCACTGTTTGCAACATATGCGTGGACGGAACGTGCCACCAAGACTTTTGGGCTTAATGTGCTCCCTTGTTAGCGCGTGCTGCTTTTTGTTGCAGTAGGTGCACATGTTTGCAGCAAGGGCTTGCACTACCGGCTTTAACTCGATGCACAAGATGCACTCTCGTTTTTCTTTTGACCACTGTCGATTTGAAAATTCACTCTTAGCGCGTGCGTAGCGACAGCTCGAGCAGACGCGTGTTTTTGTGCTGTCAAACATGTCAAGTGCTTCATCTAATACCGATTCCACTGCGCTGACTGCCGTGAGTTGATCATCGGCGGCGTTGGGCTTGCAAGGCTGTTTGTCGGTGCACACCTTGCGACTAGAACAAGCGCTAGACAGCAGGCGCAGTCCATCAACAACATCGTTCACTGGAAAGAACACGGACGGCAAAAACATGGTCATGGGCACACTACCCTAAATTGGCCGCACGAACGCTGGGCAAAATATAGTAACCACCCCAAAAAAACATTGCAACCGTTTATGGATAGTTGTACGCTTGACCCTCTGTGTCGGGGTACTGCGCAGCGTTGTACGCGTTAATTTTGCGGCAGAGGTTGAGCCCGGCGCTGACACGCACCGTCTGCTCGGACCGCTTGAACAGCACGGATTCATTTGGATCCTTGATGCTTTTTGTGATCCGGTTTGCGCGGTGCGTGTACCGTGGGTTCTCAATGTACAGCGGGGTGGCATCGTCGACATCCGAGATTGTCATCGTGGAATTGACCTCTTCCGCCCCGCCTACGCCGGCAAAAACCCGTTCGCCAACCGGCGCGCCGCAGGCTCTGAAAAAACGTGATCCTAGCCGCTGCACCATGTTGTTGGCGTCGCTTTCGGCCGGCGTTAATCCGTCGCGCAGCTGTTCGTACGACCGGAGCCCCTCGATGTCAACTGCAATGACGTTTCCAAACGGCATGGCTCCAAACAGCACGCCTTTGCCCTCGGGGTCCAACGGTCCCCCGTCGATCGCGGGTTGCGACGATGGGAGCTGCGTTGGGTGAATGACTGCGACGTCCTTTACCAACCCCGGCGTCGATTCGTACCCCAGCCCGTTTACCCGCTTTAACAGCTCGTTTGCGGCCATGATGTCGCTGCGGCCGTACTTGCCCATGGCATCTTTTGGTGTCGGCGACAGGATGCGCGTACGAAGGCCTTCTTTGAAAATGTACTGCGTCTCGTCGGCCGAGATATGCGCGTGACGTTGTTTGACAGCGCCTGACAGGCACTCCAAGATACCTACCTCGGCGTCGGTCAGCACTGCCAACGTTGAAACGGCCGATGCCAGCACGGCGTACCGCAACCGGCTGGACCCCGCGGTTTCTTGCACCAGCTTAAGTATCGGGTACCCAGTATCAGTGTCTTTGCGGACCAGCAGGCTTGCAAGCCCTTCTTCGGCGATGGCTTGCCCCAGTCCGCACGCATTTGCGGCGACCACAAATTCTTTTGGTTCGGTTTCGGCGTTTGCCTTGACAAATTTGGTCGCAAAGTATCGGTCGTCATCGAGCGTCTCGTACATGCCGCCCGGCAGCTGCTTGAGATTCTGCTTAAAAATCGAGAGCACCTTTGGGTCTCGCCGTGGATCGGTGCCGGTCGTGATGAGCAGGTACGCCTCCCAGACGGCGGTTGGCGAGATCATTGCGTTTGCCCTGATAAACGATAAAAATTTGTATGAGCCGTCTTCCTTCAGTTCGCGCGCCGTTCGACGGTAGTACATGCTCACAAGTTCAAAGACGGTGATTCCAATCGCGAGGATGCGAATCGATTCCTTGCTTCTGGCATGGCCTGCCAGCTTGCTTTGCGGCAGCATGACTGCGTTTACCCCCAGGAACATCTCGAGCACCGTCTCTTCCCATGCAAAAAGCCCCGCCATCGAAAACAGCCACGGCCACACGCTCAACCCCGTTAGGATTCGAAACACGGCGGCCATGTAAGGTGCGCCTCGCGTTACTGCGGTCCTAACCTCCCCCATGGCGCGCGGCAAATCAATGTCGACCGCCCGATCCCGGAGCGCTTCCGGCAACGCCATGTTGGATGATCCAAGATTCACGTGACGGCACGCGACTGCAATGCACTTTGTGACTTCTTCTTCGGCACTTGCCCGCGCTCGTTTGCTGATGCCGTTAGAGTCGGTCGTCTGCTGCGTCAACGTGGATCCATTGCTTTTTCCCTG
>Ga0206123_10003264_pt1 | contig 13470 bp, 10 predicted proteins | sample Helgoland_Spring_2_FD_160086 | JGI IMG/M metagenome (GOLD analysis project Ga0206123, IMG submission 160086) | Pelagic subsurface seawater microbial communities from Kabeltonne, Helgoland, North Sea - Helgoland_Spring_Bloom_20160316_1 | ecosystem: Environmental > Aquatic > Marine > Epipelagic ... | reverse complement strand
CACCCTCAAACTCTTCTGTAAAAGGATCAATATCTACAATTTTGACCCCATTTTCCCTTACATAATTAAATAAATTATCGAACGCCTTGTTATAGAACTTTGAAGATTCCGTCATTACAACATCATAACCCAATTCTTTAAGTACAATTGGATAAATCCCCCAAAAACCACCAATATCACAACATGTCTTAGCATTATCAGGAATATTTTCATACGCTATAAAGAATCTCTTTACAGACAATCTTAAATAGAGCTCAAAATCAAGTTTTTGCCAACTCAAATTATGTTTAGCAATGTTCTCCTGCATTTCTGCTGTCCAAAAACTATAAATAACATCAAGGTGTTTATTGTATATTTTTTCAAATTCTTTATAGGATACTTTCATTCTTATTTTTAATTATATAAAATTCCTTTACAAACTTTATTAAAAGCAATATTAACATTAATAAGTAGGATATGAAAGAGGACCAAGCTGCTCCTTCAATTTCATATAGTGGAATCCAAAAATAGTTTAAAATTAAATTTGCTAACAAAGCTACTATCCAATAATAAATCAAAAACTTGATTTTACCAATAGAAGCATAAAACTGAGCCAAAATAGACTCTAAAGACAAAACAGATGACGCTAAGAGTAATATTTTAAATATTGGTACTGAACTAAGGTATTTGTTTCCAAATACCAAAACTATTAACCACTCACCAAAAAACATGAAAACTAAATTTATTCCAGCCAATAGTAAAAAAGCATACAAAACAATGTTTCGAAGCTTTTTAATTTTTTCTATTTTATTATTAATTGTTGCTAATTTAGGTATTAGCAGAGGTATCACCACTTGAATTATTAAAATCAAATTAGCTGCTAAGGTTGCTGCCAAAGAATATATTCCCAGTGGTTTAGATCCTAAAAAATGTTCAATAAAATATACGTCAACCTTTAGTACTAGAAAAGATAAAAACAAAGTAATATAGATTCTGATTGAATAGCTAGATGTTCTACTAAAAAGCTTTAATGATGGAGTAAGTTTTTTACTGGTTTTCTTTTTTAAACTATAAAAGGAGGTTAAGCCTAGCAATATCATTTGAAATAAATATGCTAACAATAAGAATAATATTGATTGATAGTATACTACAATCAATGCTATTATTATAAAATAAACTATACGTGAAATTAGCTCTAAATAATTTGAAGTTGTTATTTTCTTAATTCCAATTAAAAGCCCTTTATTCAGTGTTGACAACACCTGGAATGGCACAATAAAAGCTACGATAGCAATTAAATAAACATCTCTATCAAAATAAAAATAGTTTAAAACCAATAGGATTACTAACGAAACACAAGAAACAAGTCCTGATAACAACAATGTATTTGAAGTTAAAAAAGGTAAAAGTCTTTTGTTGTGTACAACATAAAACGTATTTGCAGTTGAAAAACCTAAATGTGAAAACTGAAAACAGGTTAAAGCAATGGATAACAAGTAAGAATATTCTCCATAAGCTTCTACAGAAAAATTTCTAGTAATTAATATAGTTGTTAAGAATCCTAATCCAATAAATACTCCCCTACTAACAAAACTATGAAGTATGTCATGGAAAAAGGACGATTGCTTTATCTCTTGAAATTTGGTTTTTAGCATATTACTTTTCAAGATAATTAACAGTTAACCACTTGTTTAAAGCATATAGTACCCAAAGTTTAAACCCTAAATTCCCTCCACTATTTTGCTCTGCTAAAATACGCTCTAAAAAAGATGCTTTAACATAATTCTTAATTGGAGCTTCTTTATCTATTATTTCATTTTTAAACCAAACAGGTAAAGTATTATTTAAAAATGGCGTTAACAACATTCCAAAACCTACTTTTTTATGATTCAATACATAATCTGGCAACTTATCTTTCCCTATACTTTTTAAAATAGATTTTGGTCCATTCTTCATAATCATTTCAAAAGGCAATGTAGAGTTGAACTCAATCCATTCTGTATCCATAAAAGGAGAACGGGCTTCAATTCCTGCAGCCATTGATGGATAATCTACCCTTGGCAAAATAAGTTCAGGTAATCTTAACTTATATTCTACATTAACAATCTGCTTTAAAAAATCTTGATGTTTAATCTCAGACATATATCTATAGATCACATCATTAGAATTATTTTGAGGAGCTTCTTTTTTCCAAAAATCATTTTTTAACGCTTCAGAAAAACCATGAAAATGTCTTCTTGAAATAAATTTATCTTTCTGAATAAAGTCTAATTTATTTCTAATTTTCTTAGAAGGGACTAATGATTTAGTGACATGAGCTAAAGATGGGCTCTTCTTATAAATATTGTATTCTTTTAATATTTTATCGTAAATCGGATAACCTCCTATTTCGTCTCCTCCTTCACCAACTAACAATACTTTAGAACCTATTTTCCTCGCATATTTAGAAATTTCATACAATAAACAAAAATTAGGATCTCCAATTGGCAAATCTTTTTGAATGGCTAAATACTCTTTTATTAAATCTTCAAATCCTTTCTCATCAATGGTAATTTGATGTAGCTTTATACCCAATTCGTCAGCATATTTTTTAGCAATTACCGACTCATCAAATTCTCCTTTTTTACTAAAAGATAAGTTAATAGCAGAAACCTCAACCCCCATTTCTTTTGCATAACACAAATTCAAAGAACTGTCTAAACCTCCACTTAAAGCTATAGAAACAGGAACATCAGAAACAAAACGGTGCTTCATCGATTGTTCCATTAAAGCTTCTGTTTTTTGCTTAGCTTGTTCTTCTGAAATGGTTTTATCTTGCTTATTTAAATGCTCAGCAATATTCCAATACTGTATTTCTTCAGTTGAATTAGCTGTCACTTTTATGTAATGACCTGCTTTTATTTTATGAATTCCTTTAAAAAAGGTATTAGGAGCATTAACAGTTAAAAAAGTAAGGTAATGATAAATAGCTTCTTCATTAATTTCTTTTTTTACTACTCCTGATTTAAAAAGCGACTGAATTTCTGATGAAAAATAAACGCTTTTTTGATCTTTAAAATAGTAAAAAGGCTTCTTCCCAAACCTATCTCTAACTAAATATACTTCGTTGTTTGTTTTATCATAAATACTAAAAGCAAACATTCCTTTAAATCGCTGAACACAATCTATCCCCCACTTTTTAAAAGCATTTAAAACAACTTCAGTATCTGAATGATCTGTTTTAAATGGATATTCAGCAACTAATTCTTTTTTGATTTCTTCATGATTATAGATTTCTCCATTAAAAACAATAACCAAATCGCCAGCAACATTTGTCATTGGCTGATTGGCTTCGTTTGATAAATCTATAATTGATAATCTTCTGTGACCTAAAACAACATTTCCATCAGAATAAATAGCACCTCCATCAGGCCCTCGATGAATTAATGCATCATTTATTTGTTGAACTTCAGCAACATTCTTTTCATCAATATTTGAAAAAGATATTAATCCTGATATTCCACACATGAGTTATTTCTTAGATTTAGAAATTATATACCACCCATACTTCTTTTGAAGCTTGTCTAAATAGTTTTGGGATAAAACACTTCCTAAACCAGGAATATCCCTTTTCTCTAAATGACGAATGCTATATTCATTCTTTTTAAACTTACTTAATAATGGTGAAAGGTTCTTTTTATTGTACACATTGACTAATGGTTTTATTTCTTTCCCATCAGCCCCTCTTTCTAGAGTAGCCATAACCCCCATATAACCAAGTGTAATTAATTTCATTTTTATAATCCCATCCAAAAACACCTTAGTGTAATAATGAAACAGGCTATCCTTATGATAAAGAGACATAACAAATGTTCCTCCAGGTTTTAACACTCGATACACCTCATCAATGCACTTTTCAATATCTGGAGTATGATGTAAAACTCCCGTACTGTAAACACGATCAAAAGAGTTGTCTTCAAATGGCATATTAGCTGCATCACCTAAACGTAAATCAGCCTCCAGTCCTCTTAATTTAAAATTAAGTTTAGCTAAATCAAAATGAGTTGGCGTATAATCTATACCAGAGCATTTTGCCCCTGAATTTGCAAATTGAACCAAATCAGTTCCTTGTCCAAAACCAACTTCCAGTAATGAAAGCCCTTTAAATTCGTCAGATCCCATATTATATGAAGGCTTTATCCATCTATTCGAATCATAACGGTTTTCCTCAACTTTCCTGAAATAATCTAAATCATATGTTATTTCACCAATCTTACCACAAGGATTTGCATTCCATTGCTTTTTAATATTTTCTTTATAGGCCGCAGCTTCTAATTCGTCCATTATATAGCAAATGTAATTTCAGTAGTTTGAATCATATCCCACAACTCAATTGGCCATTCAGCTTTATTTCCTTTTAAGGTTTCATACAAAGATTCTAACTCTTCTTTCTGTCCTTTATCACTTCTTCCTTTAGAAATTTCTTTCACCTTAACACCGTAACCTTTCAAAGTCTTATAATCATCCATTACAATCGTTTTTTCATCATAATGAATCTCCATATATTCTTTAGATATTTGCTTACTTCCTACAGCAAAATATTGAATATTACAGACAGAACCGTCTTCATATTTCAACACAATTGAAACGTTGTCAGCCGTACTAATTTTATCATTATTAGGAGAAACTTTTTCTACACTAATTGATTTAATTTTTGATCCCGTAAAAAAGGTCATTAAATCTACTAAGTGACATCCTTCTCCAACGATTCTTCCTCCACTTTCGTGCACCCAATGATCTAAAGGAATATGCCCTGCATTCATTCTGTATTGGATAAATAAAGGGTTGATTCTCTTATCTGTATGCTTTTTAATTTCTTGAGAAAACTGACTAAACCTTCTATTAAAACCAGTCATTAAAACTGGTTTATTTGCAACATCAGAATTGTAAAATTCTTTTATCTCATTTAATTCTTCTTGATTAACTGCTAATGGTTTTTCTACAAACGTATGCTTTCCTGCTTTTAAAGATTTCATTACCAACTCAGCATGGCTATCATGTCGAGTAGCTATCATAACCAAATCAACTGAATCATCTTTTAAAATATCATCTACATTAGTTGTAGTATAATCTGCCTCAAATTGATCGGCAACAGTCTTAGATTTAAAACCAGTTCTGCTCATCACTCCTTTAAGACTGTATTTATTGCCCATTGCTTTCATATTAGGCAAATGCATGCCTGTAGCGAAAGAACCAGCTCCAATTAAACCAACATTAACAGTTTCAGATGATACCGTTTTGGTTTTCATGTCAACTTTTGTTTCCAATACCGCTTTTTCATCTGTATTAGAATAATCCAATAAAACAATAATTGGCTTTTCACCTTCTTTTTGAAGTGAATCAAAAGCTTCAGTTATTTTATCAACTGTGTAAACACCATCAATTAATTTATCTACATCAATACTTCCATTATTTACTAAACGTAAATATTCAGTCATATTTCTATTTTCTGTCCATCTAACGTAAGAAAATGGATAATCCAGTCCTTTCTCTTCATAATTTGCGTCATATCTTCCTGGTCCATAAGAAGTAGATATTAAAAAGTCAAGCTCTTTAGCATACATATCTCCTCGGTTAATTTCCATCCCAACAACACCTACTAAAATAACTTTCCCTTTTTTACGACACATTTTAAATGATTCAGAAAGTGGTTTACTACTTCCTGTTGCGGCTGTAAACAAAACTGAATCAGCTCCATAACCACCTGTGTAAGTGCTTACCGTTTTTAATAAATCTTCATTTTGAGGATTGATTATTAAATCTGCTCCTAGCTCTTTTGCTAAGTCTAATCGTTTTTGATCAAAATCACTAACGACAACTTGAACACCGCTTAACTTCAACATTTGAACAGCCAACAACCCTAAAATTCCAGCTCCAACTACCACACAAGTTTCTCCCAGTTTCATATCAGATCTACGAACTCCTTGCAAAGCAATTCCTCCTAAAGTAACAGTAGATGCTTGTTTGCAATCCATTCCTTTAGGCATTAACATTACTAAGTTTTCTGGTACTGAAACAAACTCTGCATGATTAGCAATTCCTGCTCCTGCAGCCGCAACTTTATCTCCTACTTGAAACTTATCAACTCCCGCTCCAACCTCTATCACCTCACCAGCAATAGAATAACCGGTTTGCTTCCCTCCATCTAAAACACCTCTAACTCGTTGTATTGTTTTAACTACACCATTATCTTTTGCAAAATCTAATGCTGCCTTAACCTCATCCGGGCTATTTAAAGCTCTTTTTACTAATGATTGTTTTGATGTATTTACACTCGTCATTTCTGTTCCTGCAGAAATACAGCTGTAAGCTACTTTAATCAACACAGTACCTTTACCAACTACAGGCGTTGGAATGCTTTCCGCTAATACCTTTCCTTTCTTTACAATCCCTTGTTTCATTCGTGCTTTTTATTTTATAAAAGACCTAACATCTATGTGTTAGACTCTAACAGTCAATATATTTTAATTGGCTAATTTAAATAAAGTTGATGTTTTATTTTACAAATGCTTCATCAAATACTTATACAATTTAACCATTGCATCAATATCATTTTTATGCACTTTCTCATCTGGTGAGTGCACATTATCTTCTGGAGCACCAATAAAACACCAGTCAAAAGGATATGGAGAACGTTGCAACGCATTACCATCACTCCCTCCAGCACTTTCTACTTCTAATTGAAAAGGCACTTTACTTTCTTTTGCTAATTCAATAATTCTATTCAAATAAGTACGTCTCGGAATACCTGAATCACGCATAGAAATAGCAACCCCTTTACCGTGTTGAACCCCTTCCGTTACCCATGTAATATCAGAAATTAATGCTTGTTTTACATTTAATTTATCATATAAATAACGTGCTAAATAACCAACACTTCCTCCCCCATGCTCTTCCCAAGTAGAAAAAACAATTACTCCATTTTCTAATGTTTCTGCAACTTTAATGGCATTCCACATTCCTAATCGGTTATCCATATAACAACATTGAACATACTCATCATCTTCTCTAAAATCTGACAAATAAGTAAATGTTGTTCCTCTATCTACTTCTCGATTATACTTTGCCGAGTATGTCAAAAATTGATGTTCATCTTCCGTTGTTTCTAATTCACATTCTATTCTCCCTTGACTATCTTCGCCAACCAACTTAGCTCCTTTTTTAGCTGATGGTCCACCAATTTTAATTAAATTATTTTTATAACCTGCAGTGTAACCAATAGAATCCATGTGAGCAAAAATTGCTGTTGTTGGTTTACCAAAAACCAGCATAATGTTATCCTGAAAACCTTCTCCATAAATTATTTGAGGTTGGTTTTTCCAATTCACTTTATTTTCATTGATATAATCCAATAAAAATTCAGTTAATTTATATTCACTCCCTGCTGGAGCATGTATTTCACAAAGTTGTTTTAGTAGTTGCATATCTTAAATCTATTGAAAAACGAAATTACTCATTTGGAAGCTACTACAAATAATAGCATAGCTAAATCTTTTTACTACTTTTAGGATTCTAAAAACAAGAAACAAACTATGAAACAAGCTTTTCTATCATTACATCTATTTTCAATACTAATCGTTTTAATTGGTTGCGGAAATGAAAATGAAAAATCAATCCCAACAGAAGAACAAGAAGTAATTACTGAAACACCTTTTATTGATGATGAAAACGCAGAAGAAACTGCTGCAGACACAAGTTCTACAGGTGTTTACCAAGAAGAAGTAGTTGAAGAAGATACGAGTTTAAAAAACGCTTTAAAAGCTGAAGCAACAACCCCAGTTGAGGAAGGCATGTCATTTTGTGATTGTGTAAAAAAGAATAAAAAGCTAACCGATATTATGATGGATGATAATACTAGTGATGCTGATTTTGACAAAGCTATGGCAGATTTAGAAGCTATGAAAACTGGCGAATGCAAAATTATGTTTCCTGATCAAAACAATATTGATGAGCAAGCTGCACATAAAAGAAAAGTTAATAATTGTTTAAACTAATTAAACCCCTATTTTACAACCTTTTTTTGTACTTTTGATTGAATCGAACTCATACTTGTCTATATTTTATTAAACATGAGAACTTCTTATAAATTCATTTTCGCAACAGTAATCCTTTCAGCTTTTTTCATCTCTTGTAGTAAAGAAGAAGATAAGAAAGGCTGTACTGATAATACAGCGTTAAACTATAACTATTTAGCTGTTGAAGATGATGGCTCTTGTGAATATTTAGATTCTTCTTTTACAATTTATGAAGATGGTGAACTACGCTTTTTAGGCGATCCTACTACAGGTGTTTTTGAGGCTAGAAGTTGCGTTACTGGCGTTACCGATTTCATCCTAAATCCTGACACTACTATCACTCCTCCAGATACCACTATCGACACTACTATCACTCCTCCAGACACCACTATTACTCCAGCAGACACTACAATTAATGGAACTAGCTATTTAACAGTAAATAGTGACGCTAATGGTAATTACAACTTGATCATAAGGCGACTTAATAAGTTTGATGCTTCTGACTTCCTTAATGGAAATTTAGTTTTTACTGCAAGACTTCACCCTGATGCTAATATTGAGGATTATGAAGTAATTATTCATGGAAACCATTTTTTCACTGGAGGAATCCATTGTGGTGATTTTCACTTCAGTGACCCAATAGCCACTTCGACATCTACCTTAGACACTAACAGTTTTAAAGAGATAACTATTCCTATTAGCAACTTCAGTAACAAACAGGTTAATAATATTGATTTAGTTTTTGGTATTAAAGGATCCAATGCGCCTGCAAATACGAGATTAATCATAATCAGTAATATTAGATGGGAGATTAAACAACAAAACTAATCTGTTACTCTCTCTTTTTTAATGCCTCATGAATAGAAATTTTTTCTCCATTGAAATAGGCAATCACAAACGAATCTGAATAACCTTTATCTATAACTGCTTTCTGAGCTTCTTTAGCATCGTTATAATTTGAGAAATTCCCTGCTTCGTATCGATAATAGGTATCATCTACCTTTTGAGAAGACAATGGAAAAATACCATCAAAATGGGCTGGGTCTAACTGACTTTTAAAAAATCCAATCTGAACTTTAAATATCAACCCATCAGGAATTTTATTCCCAGTAGGTATAGGAACACTTTTATTATAAAACCCTTCCTTTTTTGTTGTAAAAATATCTTTATGAACTATTTGGAGCATCTCTTCACTCAGATCATTCCTAACACTGATAAGTCTATCCTCACTTCCTTTCATTTTCCTAAGATATTCCAGTTTTTCCATATTTATCTCAGCTATAGCCATATCTATTTTCTCGTCATTATTACCGTTCTTCCCCTCTTCCAGCAAGGTTAGTTCATTATCAATTTCAACTAATCTTTTACTATACAACTCCTTAACGGTCATATAAGAGAATTCATCAGTCTCTAACCTCGTCAATTCCCTATCACTAGTTTCATCTCCTTCTGCTATAAGTATCGAGTCTGTAATTTCCATATTGGAATCAAGTACTTCCGTCCACTCAAAAAGTAAAGATGCACTATAAGCATCTACAATTGCATTAGCTGATGCATACATTGATTTTTCTGACAAAGAATGTATCCACTCTGCATCATTTACACTTTTTATTTTCTCTAAACCAGCAACTGTTCTGAGCTGGTAATCCTTAGCCTGTAACATAACTATCATACCATATTCGCAGGTATCATAAGCTGCATTAAAAGCACTATCAGCATACATTATTGCCGTTTGACACAACTCTATTGCTGTATCGCAATTCTTTCTAATATCATAAATATTGTTTGCAAAATAACTCTTTTGAGTAAGTAAATACACATCCTTACTATACTGAGCGGACAGTATAGCAAAAGCTTGCGCTTGATTCTTCTCATCAAACACTTTGTTCTCTTGTGCCTGATTTGAATGAATAAACACCAACATCAAACAAATCAAATTTGTTAATTTCAAAATTCGAAACATTCTCCAAAAATACAAACAATGTTTTAGTAAACTTAATCAAGATAAATATCATCTCTTTTATTTGTAAATCTGCTTATAAATCACGAAATTCGTTGATTAAAAGAGCTTTATATGATTTTTTCAAAATATTTTACACTTACTATTTTTGTGCTTTATTGTATTACAAGCTCTTACGCTCAAACCACAATAGTTTCGCCTCCTGGGAAATCTCCAGCTAAAATAAAGCAAGAAAAAGAGGCAATAAAAGCAAAAAAGAAGGAAGAGAAAGCAGCAAAGAAAGGAAAAAAGGAAAAGAATAAAAAAAAGGAAGAACCTAATAAGGGTAAAGCTAAAGAACCTACTACAACATCAAATGACTCAGAAGATGGAGCGGATAAAAATTTTGGCCCTATTTTCGATGGTGCATCAGTAATGGCATCTGCAGGTATAAATGCTTATATGGGAGATATAGCAGATTATACTTTATTCCCAAGTTTTAATCAATTTGGAAGTCATACATCTAGTGCTTTTAAACTTTCTATTGCTAGAGATATAAAATGGGGACTTGGAGCCCAATTAAACTATCAATCTGGAAAACTAATAGGAACACGAAAAACTGGAGCGCAATCAAGTACTGTATCTTTTGAAAACAGTTTTTTTGATATTTCATTCCAACCTAGATATCTCATTAGTGACATTTTATTTGAAAAAAATGAGAATCGTAGATTTAAAATTTATGCTCAACTGGGTATTGGCTATATGTGGTACAGAACTCAACTTTACGACTCACAAACACTAAACACAAAAGGTTATGAAGGCTATATAGAACATGAAAGTACCGAACCTCTTTCTCAGAAAACATTGAGTGACAAAACTGCTAAAGCAACAACATTTACAATTCCTTATGGCTTAACCGTAACATATAAATTAAATCAAAAAATTGATTTATATCTAGATATCACCCAAAGTAACACAACTACTGACAGGTTAGATGCTTTTAGCAGAGATTGGACAGCTAAAGATAAATACGATTACATTGGCATTGGTTTAGTCTATAACTTTAACAGGACAGCAGATGATGCTCCAAAAAAACGTTCAAAAAGGGATGAAATAAAAACATTTGAAGATGATTCTGCCAACAACTCATCTGCTTTAGACAATAACACTAATACATTAAGTAAACCTAAGAAAAAAGGATTTTTTGGAAATAGAAAAAAATCTGGAGATGATGAACTGCTAAATATAAGGCTTAAGCTATTTGAAACTCAACTTAAGTTATTTGAAATGCAATACCTATTAGGAAAATAAATTCTTAATTAAAGAACTAAAAACTTCTTAAAAGCCAAAGTTAATTCCTCCAGATATTGTAGTTTGTGTTCCTCTAAATATTGTTGGCGTGTAATTAACATCTCCATCAATATCACTTAATCTTATTCTGGCAAAAACATATCCGTCATTGATAACTTCATATCTAACAGCTCCTTCTATAGTTTGATTACTCCAAACAACATTTTCTAAAAAAGGTAAGCCTTTAACATTTGCATTTCCTTGAATTAATTGATAAATATGTTCACTCCCCTTTTCTGCTAATGTATATGACAAGGTCGCCTTCAAACCTCTAAACAGTTTCATCCCTCCCTCCAAATAAATTTCTTGTGCATTCTCTCCAAGATAATGACCCAAACTATAATCATTAGAGGCATACGTTGTTGATTCAATTTGGTGTCTATAAGTCCAAGGGTTTGTTCGAGTATATTCTGCTAAAAAATAAGTGTTTCTTAAAGGGAAGTTATCAAGTCTAAACCCAACTTTTGCACTCATAATATTAGAACTTTGCTGTGCATCAAATATTTTTCCAATACTAATTTCATCAATAAAAACTGAGGCATACAAATGAAGGTGTTTAATTTGTCTGGAACTGATGTTTAAAAACATCTGAGAATTTTGCCCTAGTGCATTACTTCCTGCGCTGTTATAAGTATGATCAACCGATTTATAAAACATAAAAGGTATGAGATAAAAAGGCTTCACACCATCATCTGCATAAACAATAGAGTTTCCTGCTGAAAAATAAAAGTTTTTAAATGGTTTAAATGTAAACATATTAGCTGCTCTGTTCTTATTCACAAAAACCTCTCTTCTTTCATTATTATATAAAAACATACGATTGCTATCCAATAATTCAGAAACTAACCATGAGTGAGTGTAATTTAACTCAAACCATTTAACTGGTGCTAAATTGAAGTCAATATAACCAACTGAAGGTGCTTTATTTGAGCGAATATTAGCTCCATGGTAATTATCCCCCCAAGTAAAATTATTTTTAACCACACCTAATCTCATCCAATCAGTTGAATAGTAAATGGAACCTAATGCTTCACTATAATCACTTCTTGCTCCTGTTTGACCTTGATTAATTTTAAAATTTCCTCCTTGATCATAAGTTAAATATTGAGGGGCTGTCAATATCTCAGAAATCCCATTATCTCTTAAACTTCCAGAAAACCCTAAATGCTTACCAACATACCCATAAAATTCACCTCCATTCCAACGATGTAAATAATTCCCAGCACTATTTGTACCGTATTCCATCCCTAAAATTGGATTAGCTGTTAAAGTGAAAAGACTATCTTTATAAAACAATAAGTCTTTCCTCTTTACAAAATCATCTTTTGATCTTAATTCTTTATTAAAATCTCTAAAATAAAATGCAAGTTCTTTTTTCTGTCTATTATTTAACTCACCTTTATAAACATGTATCTCGTCTAGTTTTTTTGCAATAAAAACTCTTGAATAAGGCTTAATTGCAGAATTTAATTCAATGTATTTCATTTGAGCCATCTCATCTAAGAACTCATATACACTCGATGTTAAGGGCTGCATAACAATCTGAGAATAAAAGAGTGAATACGTGAATAGCACAATAAATAGTAGTGATATCTTTTTTAACATAGCTTTGATTAATTACTTCTTGCTCCGTTCACAATTATGTTCGAAGTGGCTCTAAAAAAATACTTAACATCTGTAACCAGAGAATGCTTATTATAAGCATCTATATATTGTAACTCCGACTCCATAATCTCATCTAAAGTACTTGGCATATCCGCATAATAAGGCGGAACAAGACCTGGCTTCACCTCCTTTCTTTTTTCTTTTAGTTCCTCACTATACAAACTTAAGTATTGTTTACTTAACGGTCTAACTCCAACAAACTTTAACTGACCTCTTAACAAATTAATAAACATTGGGACTTCATCAATCCACAACCTTCTTAGCACTTTCCCCCATGTCGTTACTCTGAAATCATTTTTAAACTTCCCTCCCGGTTGTAAATCGTTGATTTTATAAATATAAGATTGTAGGTACTCGGCATAAGGGTGCATTGTTCTAATCTTATATACGGTTATGGCTTTACCATATTTACCCACTCTACTCATTTTAAACAAGATACTAAACCGTGGTTCTTTAACACATTCTACCTCTTTTACCTTTTTA
>Ga0206123_10003261_pt1 | contig 13474 bp, 11 predicted proteins | sample Helgoland_Spring_2_FD_160086 | JGI IMG/M metagenome (GOLD analysis project Ga0206123, IMG submission 160086) | Pelagic subsurface seawater microbial communities from Kabeltonne, Helgoland, North Sea - Helgoland_Spring_Bloom_20160316_1 | ecosystem: Environmental > Aquatic > Marine > Epipelagic ... | reverse complement strand
ATCAGACCAGGTTGAGGCTTCGTGCTGCAAGGTTGGTCACAACAAGAATTCCCAAAATCATCGAGGTCACCCTCAATGCGGTGTGCTCATGAGTGCCAGAATGAGCCTCTCGAAGCAAAGCATAGCCAATCAGACCCAAGCCAATCGTTTGGAGCATTGTACCGATGGAAGTGACCACTCGGTCGAGGTCGTTGTATCCATCCACATCTGAGAGGTATTCCGAAATGTCTTCCAACGTTGCTTCATCACCCAGTGCATCAGGAGGACCCCACATGGTGACGACCTCTGAAAATAGAGTTGCAGCGAGAATAAGGATGATTCCAATCATCAACCAGCGCTCAAAGGAATAGGAAATTTTGGCCTTGTCGAAGCCTTGTGGCGGTTGATACGGCGACACAGGTGGAGGAGCGGTTTGAGCGGCGGTTCCGGGCGGAGGAGGTATGGCTTGCATGCTTAGGCATCGTGATTCATGTTATTGTCCTTCGCTTGAAGAACATCAAACTCCAAAGATTCCTGAAGCACTTTCAAGGACCACAGAAGTCAGGAATGAGGTGATTCCAGCAACCCAAAGCAATTGAATGGCTTGTCCAAGGGCCGTGATTTTTCCACCACCACGTAACCGGTTTGAGATCAATGAAACTGCTGCTACTTGGAACAACACCAAAATCGACACGATAATCTTGAACATGCGAATGTTCTCCCCGACTGCGGATGCATCTTCCATAATTGGTAAAGCCAGATCTGAGCCAAAGCGAGAGAGGGCTGAAACATCGGTATCAACGAATCCTTCTGCAACACCTGCAATTGAATCTCCTAGTTTCAAGACAATGGCAATGGTCACGTTGAGGCTGGTTACCGTTGCAATCAGTAAACCAAGCGCCACGCCGCGCATTGTGTTGGCAGACAGTGCACGGCGCCGGCGTAGGGAAAGTAAGTTTCCTACGGAACGAGAAACCATCTCTGCGGTTCCTGCTGGTTGGCCAGACGATTGTGACCCTTCGATGTAAATTCGTGTGTATCGAGAAATGACTGCAGAGTTTGTGTCTGCGGTAAAATAATCCCAAGCACGATCCGAGTTAATCCGGGTCGAGAGTCGCTTTTCCAAGCGGTCGATGGAATCATCGAGGACACCAAAGTCAATGCCACGAAGGGCTTTGATGGTGGCCGAAGGCTCGGCAGAACGCGCTTGTGCAGTGCCTCCAAGAGCACGGATAAAATCTGGATAAGTTTCATCTCGGCGCAGAACAGCACTTTCTTCTCGGCCAACCATAAATGCTGGAATAAGCATAGGGGAAAGTGGGGCAGCAAAAAGAAGTAAGCCGTACCGATCCCATTGGCTGCTGACCTCTTGCCAAGAAGCTAGGATGATAATTACGGTGGTGGCGAGGAGAAGAATCGAAAGGAGCGAGGCACCAATGAGGGCCCTGAGAAAATTAATTCGAAACGGAGTGTCCATTTCGTCGCGTGCGAAGGTCGGGTCTTCTGGGATGGTCGAATTGAACGCATAAACTCCTCCAACTTGGATTACTGTAAACAACAAACCCGCTAACAAAAGGAACCGCAGACGACTCGCCACTTCGATTGGAAGATCACCTGCAGATCCAACTTCGAACAGCACCAAGTGAATTCCAGCGATCACAAGGCCAAACAATCCAGCAGAAACAAGAGACACATAGATTTCCTTCATGGTGTCTACAGATTCAAGACGCGTGTCGTACAAAGTCGTGTACTGTTCTGCAATTGTTTCCTGTTCGGAACGCATGAACTCATCGATTGGTTGGCCTGCTTCAATGGAAAACGCCATTCTGTCGAGGAAATCAGCCCACAATGGAGACGGACTTTGTTGGGCAACGATTCGTGAAGCTTCTGGAAGCGACGTGTGCCACTTGTCAACAAGGGTTTCAATTCGCTGAACTTCACTGGCCAACTCGCCATAATCCCTCATTTGTTTGAGGATGTCGAAAATAGACTGGGCACCCACTTCACCCAAGGAGAGAATGCCCATTCGAGTGATGAACATGTGCATTTCTTTCTCAATCAACGCTGCTGAGCGTTGAACATCGAGAAGGGGAAAAGCAATTGCTGCACCACCTGCAAGAGTGGGAAGCAACAAAAGAAGGAAGATCCCTGCGAAGCCGGAAAACAAGGCCCCTTCCGAAATACCACCCGTGAGGAGAATGATGACAACTGCGGAGAACAAACCTGCAAAAGCCGCACCACCTACAAAGTATGCAAGGAAATTCAAAATGGGCATTTCAAGACGCCGTAAAGCGATTTGCCACATCGACATTCGCTGCATCCATCATCCCTCACTCGTGATTGATGCCCTTCCATGAATCGACGGCACGGTCGAAGTGTTCCCAGCCGCTGTTGTAATAGATTCCAAGCAAATCAAACACGTCATCGTAATGGGTAAGGTCTCGATCAACCATTCTCTGGAGCGCTTCTGCCCTCTTGAGCATTTCATCGTAAATATCACGCTTATTTGCAAAACCTGCCATTGCAGCAATTTTGTTTTCAAGCAAATGGCTCTGAAACATTCCGCGGAAGTAGTGTTTGTCCTTCACAGGATCCCATTCGAACATACCACGGGTCAACACACCGTCACTGTGTTTGTTGTATCCAATCACTTCGTCAATCCCTGTAACACGACGGGCGATTCCTCCCCCAGGTGCTTCGACGACCTCTTGGAAAATAGCGAAATTTAAGTTATCGAAGAAACGGATTGGAACATTGATTGGGTCACCGGTAAACCGTTGAATCATCTTCACAATTGACGATGCGTGGAACGTCGCAATGACCGGGTGGCCCGTCTGCATTGCCTGGAACGCTGTCGCTCCTTCAACACCACGAATTTCACCAATAATGATGTACCGTGGTCGGCTACGCAGTGCTGCCTTGAGCAAATCGAACATTTCCACGCGGGATTCTTCGTTCTTTGATGAACGGGTCACGAGGCGCTGCCAAATCTTGTGGCGCACCTTGACTTCAGGCGTGTCTTCTGCCGAGTAAATCTTGACATTGTGGTCAATAAAAGGGAGAATAGCATTGAGGGTTGTGGTCTTACCAGATGCAGTTTCCCCGGACACAAGAACCGACATACCGTATTCAAGGCAAATCCAGATGTAGGCTGCGACCTGGGAAGAAATGGTGCCCCAAGCAATGAGTTGTGTGATGGAAATTGTTTCTTCAGCAAACTTACGAATCGTGAATGATGGTCCTAACATGGACACGTCATCGGAGAAAATGATGTTGATACGAGAGCCATCGAGCAATGCGCCATCAATAATTGGCTTGTTGTCCGAAACAGGACGCCCAATACGCTCAGACATTGCTCTGAGGAAGCGGGAAAGAATTTCTCGGTCCCTAAAGCGAATGTTGGATGTGACCATGCCGAACACCTTGTGATCCATGTGGACGTGTTTCAGGCCAATTGAGTGAATATCTTCCAGCATCTCATCAGAAAGAAGGGGTTCAAGCGGTCCGTTTCGAATGAGGTCACGAATCACGATGTACTCCAAGCGTGTGCGTTGCTCTTGATTGACAACCAGGCGCCGATCTTCTAGCCCCAGCATTTCCCAAAGACGCCCTTGGCGCCGAGGTGCGACACCAATTTCTGTATCGAGAACGGTGTAACGAGCAACCATCTGACGGAGGATGTTTTCAAACTCATTATCAGTTGTAAATGAGGGAGCAGCTGGCGCTTCTTGGAGGAGGGTTTCAGTTAATTCTCTACGAATGTTTTCTTCCTCTTCTGTGAGTTGAGGCTCAAGACCAAACCACAAAATTTGGCCCCCACCCTCTTCATCGGCAGGAGGTTCGTAAATGTGAATGAAAATAGGTTCTTTGGCAAGGTAAATGAGGTTAAGGGGACGTTCTTTTTTGGCATCCCTGTCAAGTTCGCCATAGTAGATCGGACGAGAGCCGTAGCGAGCCTCAAAATCACGAACCCAGTCTGCGACGTGCTGGTGGGCTGCCATGACCCCGTTGAGGTCACCTTTTGCGAATGGAGGATCATCGGACATTCATGGTACCTCCTTCAGCTGACCGCCGTAATGTCGACGATGAAGCCCATGCTCGGCTCAACACGCCATCCAACCGAGGTTTGAACAGGGCCTGCTGCCCTCAAAAACCTCGTAACCACGATGTTTCTCTTAATTTCTCCACCGATCATTGCGGTGGTGAGATCAAGAACAATTTCTGCCGATGCACGCAAGGTGTGCATCATTTTGTGGTCCATTTCTTCAGGGTCAACGCACAACATGAGCGAGCGACCATCGGCACATATGCGACGAAGTCGCTGCATCATGGTAAAACGTTGAGATTCGTCGAGCGAATCAGGCATCAGTGAACTCGCTGCATCGATAATCACGACGTCTGCGAGAGCGATTGCCTCTGATTCAAGCAGTTCGTTAAGTCCGACATCCGGTAGGGCTTCTGCAATAGTTCCAAAGCGAGAGAAGACCATCAGTTGGCCTTCCCGAATGGCATCTGTGATACCGTAACCAATGGATTCCATTTGCTCAATCCATCCGCGAGTCGTGAGTTCAGTTGTGATAACGAGTACTTTCACACCGTTTTCGACCATACCATAGGCAAGTCGTTGTGAGATGAGTGATTTACCGCCACCCACGCCTCCTTGGAGGACATACAGGGAACGGTTTGGTAACCGCAATCCCATGGAATCGCCCAAGGAGTCTGTTTCCAGATCGAAAGGAAAACCGTCTTCTATCGGCTTGTGAGCCGTTAGGAATGGATCCTCCTTCAAGAGAGCCTCACCTCGACATTCATTGATGCACTTGAGGACATACCACCCACAACTTCTGAGGTGGCAATAGCGTAGAGGTTCACATCTTCGCCAGACGCAAACGGTGTGGTGCCGTATGAGGTATCTTCAATCACGATTTCTGCGAGTTCATTTGGATCCCAAGTGGTTCCAGTGATTGTGGCGGAGACGCTTGTTGGCGCTTCGCCGTTCACGAGCACGGCGATGAGTTGTTCATCCAGTGGATGGATTCCGGTGTTTTGCAGGTAGAAGGTGATGGACGGTGTCGAACCGCTGGTGTCAACATCCACCATCATTGGGTCGCCGGCAAAATCCAAGCCGAGTTCACCCGTGAAGGTGATGCCCTGCTGATTTTTTTGAGCCGTTCTCGCCATTGCCGACCACTCTGTGATCAGCAGTGCACTTACAGAACTTGAAATCAACAAGCCCGTTATGAGCATGATGAAGGTTGATGCGCCACCGTCTGCCATAGCCAGTCCTCAGAGCGTAGTACCCACTGTTGTACCGCCATAGGTGAAGGCGAGGCGGGCATGGTTTGTCGGCGATAATTCCCAACGCAAGTCAAGTGTTTCCCCAGAATACCAATACCCGCTGGACAAGCCAATCGGGTTCGATGCTGAGAGAGTTTGCGGATCTGTTCCATCGAGGAACAGCCAAACATCCTCCGTAGGGAGGGTCACTGCACCATCGTTGGTGAGTACGGCAAAGACGTATGTCTTCATCACAGGCGTAAGTGTTGCAGAAAGTGTAGGTGTTTGAGCGGGTGTTCCAAAAGAGATGACAGGAGTGGATGTCGAACAATCACCGGTGCTGGTGATGGACACGGCGTCGATGACTCCATTGCTGTCAACTGTGAAACTTGCGCTAAACCCTGTACACGAGGACGCAACAAGGGTCCCGTTGACGTAATCTGTTCCTCCGCTCGTGATGGTGATGTCTTCAAGGGCGAAAAGCCAGATGTCACTCGAATCAACGGTGAAGCTCGGTAGAGGCTCAGCAGCGGCTTCAATCGAATCCATTGAGGATTCAAACTGATTTCCAATCGTTTGAACGGCCATGGAAAACACGACCAATAACGACACCCCAATAATGAGGCCACCAATACCCACCGAGCCAGCCATTTCAGGCTCCACCTCGGAGAGAACTCACACTTCGCCAGGAACTGACGAGTGATGAGAACGTTAGCAAATCCTTGTGCGGCAGATGATCATCAAGCGCAGCCTCGGCTTCACCGGGTGCTGCAAGTTGAACAATTGCCAAAACAGACCGACCTTCTTCGTCGTTCAGCATACCAGAAGACATGGCCTTCTGAGTGAAACTGACTGCCGCCATACCCGACATGTTGTCGAGCAAGAGGGCAGAAACTGTCGGTGCACCCACGCTGTTACCAGCAGTGGTCGCACCATGCGATGGAGCGTGCAAGAATGGATTTGCAGCGAGAGCTTGCGCTTCGTACAATTCCACCAAGGGCGCTTCATCGACTTCCTTCAGTCGGTCGTTGCCTGTGACGGAGATCACTTCTCCGCTTGCGGTGACAATCATGTCTCCATCAAGCGCAGTTGGGTCTTCACCGTCTTCGGATGCCTCGCCTTCTGCTGCGGGTGCTTCAGAGGTCGTTTCTAGACGAACTTCGACATTCCGGAGCACATCCTCGACCATGTCGAGGCGGCTGCTGATCATGCGTTCAAGTCCAGAGGTGTCGACTGTGGCGTTCACAGGAGAGGCAGGTGCTGGAGCGAGGCTTGCTGCGACGCTCGGCACACTGCCGATGCTGTTGAGGCGTGCTTTTGTAGGACCTGGAGAGATGGTCCACGCATCTTCCTCACCGAGTTCACCCTCTTCAGGGAGAGGGACCTGCTCAATGGCGATGTTTGCCATTATTTTGAGTCGATCTTCGGTGAGAGCTGCGTCTTCATCAATGTCCTCATTTGCACTGTTGCCAAATGGCCATGCCATGATAATTCCTCCTCTAAGGGTGCGCAATGTTGCGCATGGCCCTTAGATGAACATCAGACAATTCGGCTTCCGGCGTCACTGCTGTCGATGGTTAGGGTTTCGTAGGTTGTGCCACCCTTTCCGACGTGAATGAACAATTGTGCCGATGCGATTGGGTTTCCGCCGCTTTGAGCGTCGGGGCTGCAATCAGCTCCGCCCTCGTTTCCATCGATGGTCATAATGAACCCAGTTGAAGGAGCCATTGTGGCTACTCCAAAGGTACCAGTGGTCATTGGAGCAACGTCGCTAGCGAGAAGTTCACCTTCTGCAACACCGTTTGGACAGAACACCTGGTAAGAGATGGTCGTGGTGGTTGTCGCTTCGCTGCCAGGAGCCAAGCGGACGTAGAGGAGGTAATCCTCTCCAGCAGCGTTGGTGTCAACGTAAATTGAGTTGATCATAACTTTACCAGCCATGTTGTCAGCGGTGTCTTCACCGGTCTTCTGAGCGTTTTGTTGGAGTTGTTCAGCGGTTTGAATAATCACTGCTGCTGCAACTGCTGCAACAAGGATAAGCGCGATGAACACAATCATTGCACCAATACCGATCGCTGCAACTGTGTCGTTTTGTGGATCTTCATTGTTGATGGACTTCATACAATCACCTCGCCTGCTGCGATGTTACCACCGTAGTTGAGCAATTCGTAGGTGAATCCACCCTTTCCGGATTGAATCATCAATGAATGGTCTTGATTTGCTGTTGGTACGCAGGTGGCAAGGCCGCCAGCGGCTGTGATTTCCATTGTGTAGGTTGTACCTGGATTGAGGAGGCCGCCAGTAAGAGTACCGCCGCCAACTTCCAATGCGGCACCGAAGGTTCCGTAGTCAGTACCACTTGGGGTACCGCTGCACATGATCGACCATGCCACAGTGCTTGCTGTAACAGAGTCAGATCCCGGTGCGAGTTCGAATGTGATGTAGACCTGGTTTGCACCAGTGCCGGTAATCACTGCACCCTTGATGTTCACCTTGGAGGACAACAAGTCAGTTGTTTCTTCGCCAGTGGACTGGGCGTTTTGTTGCAATTGTTCTGCAGTCTGAATAATGACCGCTGCTGCAACCGCCGCAACAAGAATCAGGGCAATGAAGACAATCATTGCACCAATACCAATTGCAGCGAGGTTATCGCTGTTTTCGTTCGTATTTTCTTTCATATTTTTCACCATTTTTTGTTTTTTTTGTATCCCCCACGTAGGGTGGAATTGGAGTGGTTCAGGCGTTGCCTCCCGAACCGATTTTGATGCGCAGAGGCATGCGAATAAGAGCGACTTCGTCTGGTGCGAGACGATTGATGAAGGGGACCTTAGGTGTTGTAAAACCGGGTGGTATCCACGGCGACAACACGATGTCTTGCAGTGGCTCCATGGATCGGTTTTGCGCACGAATAGTGGCTGTGATTTCACCTGTACGCATTTCGTATGAAGTTGCAATAGCGAGTTTTCTTGACAACGGAATTTCATCCGCCCCATACCTTCGGTTTGCTTTGACTTCAAACCGCAACGGTAGGTTTCCGCCAGGTGCAATGATTGGAAGGTCAACCGAAGAAGGAACGCAAGTCCAGCCCTCTGGTACAGGAGGAGCGAGTCGCATGTTTGGCATGGCTACTGGGCCATCGTTGATGATCCGCACGATCAACACGCCTTCATCGCCACCAGCAGGCCATCGAGTGTCAAGACCGAGCCAGAAGTGGCGGAATAAGAAGGGGTTGAGTGTGGATGTGTTGCCGCCAATCAGGTCATCGACAAGGTGTTCGACTTCGCCTGCAGCGATGGCCACATCACCAATTTCTGCAGCACCGGTTGCAGATCTCAAACGCAGGAGGATGGTTTCTACTTCCGATTCGTTGATTTTTTTCTCACTCAAGAGTCGGTGAAGCATAGCGATGTTTCGGCGCAAATGAAGAACATCTTCCTCAAGCAGTGCAAGTGATTGTTCGGCTTTCTTGACCGATTTGCGGGCCTTTCGGAGGTTGTGCGTGTGGAGGAATTGTTTTGCGTCTGCGATGTCAACTTCGGTTCCGGCTAACGAATTGCCCTCGTCTTGTATGACGCCAAAGACAAGCGATTCGAGTTCTCTCGATGCAGAAATCAAGCGGTCTGCCGAATCTTTGCTTGCTGCGATAGCAGCCCGCGCTTCCTCGACTTCACCCTCGGACATCTCACTGGTTATCGCCACCGATTCATCCAATTCCGCATTAGGAACCTCGAATCCTGCATCGACTTCGTCAAGCAGCATATCTGGGTCGTCGATGACATCAAGATCTTGCTTAGACATCGTCGTTCACCTCCTCTGTTGGAGCCTCACCGGAAACGATGGAGCCAACGGTTGCAGTAGCGGAAAGTTCTCCAAAGATTTCGTCCAAATCTAAGCCATCGTTAGCCAGTTCGTTGAACAGGCGCGCCGGGTCGCCAAGGTCGCGCTCGATGCGAGTGGCCTTGACCTCGATGTCCGTCAAGCGACCATAGAGATTACCGTAAGCACGGTCAGCGCGGAGGATGATCATCCAAACGCCAAGCATGACATGGTGACATAAACGACCAGGGAAACAAGGTTGTTTTGGTCGTTGTAGATTTGTGGAGGTAGGCCGAGGACAACCACCAAGAATCCCAACACCGGCACGGCGAGAATGACGCTGAGTTGTCTTCTGCTGTCACGCAGAGCATCGAAGTGATCCGCATAAAGCGTGGAAACACCACGGCGGGCTCTTTGGTAATCTTCGTGAATCAGTTTGAACTCTTCAGCGCTGGCCCAACTCATTCGCCAAATCCAAAGGGCTGCGAGCAGAAGCACGGAAAGCCCCCAGAATGGAACGTCAAGGACGTGGAACGCGAAGCCGAAGCCAAGCACACCCGAGTAGACCGATAGAAGGCGGAATTTCTCATTTTGACCTGTTAAGCGCAAAAGAATGAACGATGTGAGGAAACAAATGATGAGTGCGATGAAGCTGGTCGATACACCTGGTGATGACGATTCGACATCAAGTTCAATGGTGCGAACGTCATTGCCTACAACGTTCTTTGCCATGTACACGGCATCGACGGTTGCGGTGCAGGTTGAAGATTTGGATTGAATCCACCAATCGATGGCATTCGGTTGGATGACCCATGTAAGTTCTACCGATTGGCCCGGTCCAAGCAGACCAATCATTGGTCCACCACTCGGGTTTGTTGGGATATTGAGAATCACTGCGTCAGAGCATACAAGCGCCACATCGATACCGATTGCTGATGCTGTACCAGCGTTGAGCACGGTAAGCGTAAGGTCGTATTCTTCACCCTCAGCAAGACTCACCTCATCCATTGCTTCGACCAGCGGATCTGCAAAGACATCCAAGGCAAAACTGAAGGTTTCTGGAACGAAATTCGTGTAACCGGCGTTCTCCGTAGGATGGTACAAACGGAATTCTAAGTCCCATCCATCTCCAGAGAGGATGTTTGGACGAACGGGGGTTTGGACTCGGATCTTAATCGGGTCGGTTGTGTCCCACGCACTGCGTTCTGGCAGAGAGATTCTGGCCGCCTCGCCTTGGGTACCAGTGGCACAAGAAGAGGACTCAAGCGGCAAAGTGATTTCCGTGTTGTTGGCATCTGGGAGGATGACTGTGAATGACCATGGGTAGTCTGCTTCGTTCAGGTTCAAAGAACTGAAGTCCAGCATGCGGGTAGCGCCGCACAATTCAAGCTCATAAGCAGCGCTCAATGCTTGGCCGTTTGGAATGTGAGAATACGTCAGGTCGATGTCCAATGGTGGGTCACCGACTTCCGGGCGAAGCACAATTTCGCCAGTGCTGAAGAACCGAGACATCTTGAGTTGAGTTGCGAACGAGGCGTTTCCTTCGACCAGCGCATCGCTTGGCTGGTAGTAGATTTTGAAGTCTGCAGTTGTCGACAAATCGGGTTCGAAATTCAGAGCCTCGACGCTAAAGATATGAGTCACAGGGACACCAATTGGCAATAAAAGCGTGGTTGGAGCGTCTGAAACCATTGCCCAATCCGTCGATTGGATGGTCAGACCGGGTGCATGAATGACGTAACCGACTTCAACCTCAACATCTCGGTTTCCAGTGTTGAGCAACGACACTTCCCATGTTCGTGTGCCTTGGCGATAAAATTCCATCTCTGTAGGCCAGTCTTCTGCTTCCAAGGTGAACAGCGCACCAACCCTCAGTTGAATCACTATGCTTGTTTTGAAAGCGGAGGAATCGGCATCGTACACTGAGATCGTCAAGTTGTGCACTGAACCGTCGAGCAACGTGGTTTCGCCACCGAGGCTTGGAACGCTCACAACAACCTGCCCTGCAATGGTTTGGTTGATCGACAAGGTCATGCCGATTTCACTGACATCGGTTGACCATTCTCCTTCAACAGTAGGCTTGACCACCACTGACTCCTGAAGGTTGCCAATGTTGGTCACATTGAACTCGACCATGGTCATTTCACCAGGTGTGACAGCAACGACCTGAGGGCCTTCGACTTGAATGTCCGAACTCTTGGTGATGTTGGCTGTAATGTTTGCAGACATGTTGACGACGCCGCTTGAATCTTCGACCCAAACGGTGGTGACGTAGTTTTGATCAGCACTGGCAGTGGAGGAAGGTGTAGCCCTCACCTTGATGATGTCCTCGTAATTGGGAGCGATTAACATCGATGGATTCGAATCAAGTTCGAACATGACGTCGCCTGCTTCGCTGTTGTCAAGCCAGACATAGAAGGTCGTTGGAGCGTTTCCAGTGTTTGTGATCTTGATGGTCTTGAATTCGCCCACATCCGTAGGTGCCAGAGATAGAGTTTGGGTCAGCGGGAAAAGAGTACCATTGCGGATTTCACCAACTCGAATCGGCAGAATGTGTTCGGTGATGATCTCGCCTGTGTCTCGGTGTTCAACCGTAAGGGTGAGTGGGATAATCGAATTTGCTGGAACAAAGGGGTCGGTTGTGATCAGCAACTCAACAATAGTTTTGTGAGCACCTCCGACATCTGGGTGGTCAGCAACATCCGCAGAGAGGTTATCGATTGTGTCAGTGGTTCCATTGAATTCAACAGTCCAGTCGCTTGGTACATCTGCCACTCGCAATCGGTAAGATGTGAGGTCGTTTCCGGTGTTTGCCAGTTGGAAGGCCACAGGAGTTTGGACACCGACCATCACATCGACCGGTCCGTCTTCTAGAATATCCGCACCGTAGACGGTTGGAATGATGATCGATAAGTTTCGTGTGACTGACGTGGCGCCAACGCCGCTACCAGTGTGCACGCCACCGAGGAAGGGCGTCACAGTCACTGAGAGGGTGAGCGTACCTGCCAAGGGATAGTCATCATCGGGACCTTGAATGGCGAGGATTGCCGGTTGCGTATCGCCCGGGCGCAGTCCGGTCAAACTTGGTGGAGAAACTGAGGCGGACCAACGTTCGGCTTCGGTGAAACCGCCAGTGTTTGCTGCTAGGAAAGAAATGCTCGACACCACAACTTCAGCGGAGAGTGTTTCATCAATGTTGGAAAACAAATTGTGTCGGACTTCGACATCAAGCGACAAGATGTCTTCGAGGCCTTGACCGTTTCTTGCTGCAATTACATCTTCTGCGGTCAAGGTCATTTCCTCAACAGGCAAACCTGGGTCCACCACAATCGTTGGAAGGACTTCGATGTTGGAGGAGTTTTGAACTGGGAGGCCGCCACCATTTGCCTGAACCTGCAACCAAACTTGGAGCGGTTGGCCTGCCAGATTGAATTCGCCAGGATCCAACGGGCTCTTGATTGGTGGAACCTTGATGTCGATTGGAACTTGAATGGTTTGGGAACGATTGATGTACATCGAAACTTCCTCGCATGGCTGACCTTGGAGGTCCAACACCCAGTTCACTGCAGCCACGGAGAGGCCACAATCAAAGGTGAATTCTCCGCCTACGTTCCCCTCATTGGTGATGTTGGCCATCACCGAGGCTGAAACGCCTGGTTTGAGCATGGTCGTGGTGCTTGGCATTTCGATTGATGCAAGGTAGGACTCGCCAGCTTGGACCACAGCGGTTGTCACCAGAGTGTATCCGTCTTGAAGCGACAGAAGAGTGAGTGTGATGGAGGTCGCATTGGTCCTGTTTTCGTCCACTGGAACCGTCACGGCAATGGCGATGGAGGTCGTTGCGCCAGGGGCAATCGTGGGAGTGGATGTGGTGACAAGTGAGGTGTCGGCCCAACTTCGACTGACGGGCGAAGCGCTGATCGATTGTATGCGATAGGAATCCATCAAGCCACCTGTGTTCTTCAGAAGGAACGTGAGGGTTCCCGTTTGACCCGGTTCGATGGAGCGGTCGCCCAGCGAAGACAAGGAGGCTGTATAGTTGGAGAATCGTGCCGTGAATGAATCAACAGTTTCGTTGTAATTCCACATTGTACCGTTGTAGGTCACCGTGAAGGTCATCTCCCAAAGGCCACTAAAGGTGGAAGAATCGAACGAGTAGGTCAAATTCTCAACACCCGAGGCGGAAAACAGGGAGCCTGCTTGAAGCGTCTGGGTGTTCGACCAGAACGTGAAGGAAGTGGAGGGGTCGTTCGAATCGGTCACGGTTATATTCATCACTGCTGAAATTGTTTTCACCCCAGCATTTCGAACCGAGACATTGAATGTTTTCATGGTGCGAGTGATACCAACTTCTGTTTCGCCAGGTGAAATGTCCGGGAGGTTGTCATCGGTTGTGATTCCG
>Ga0206123_10003249_pt1 | contig 13511 bp, 10 predicted proteins | sample Helgoland_Spring_2_FD_160086 | JGI IMG/M metagenome (GOLD analysis project Ga0206123, IMG submission 160086) | Pelagic subsurface seawater microbial communities from Kabeltonne, Helgoland, North Sea - Helgoland_Spring_Bloom_20160316_1 | ecosystem: Environmental > Aquatic > Marine > Epipelagic ... | reverse complement strand
AGGGAGACTTAATAGATGGGAAGTCTATAATTGTCTTAATTAATTATGGCTCCGCTTCAGCTTCAGAAATTGTGGCAGGTGCTTTAAAGGATCACAAAAGAGCAATTATTATTGGAGAAAATAGTTATGGGAAAGGTTCTGTTCAATCTATTATTCCTTTGAAAAATAAAGGTGCAATTAGACTCACTGTATCTAAGTACTATTTGCCTTCTGGAAAGTCTATTTCTGAAATTGGCATAACTCCAGATATAGAAGTTGAAGAAAGTGCTGCAGATTTTAAAATTAATACTGATACTGATAATCAGTTAAATTTTGCAATAAAACTTCTGAATGGATAAATGGCTATTATCTCAAAAAAATTACCTCTAAGAAACGGGGTTGGAATAGTTGTCTTAAATAAAAATAATCAAGTTTTTGTTGCAAAGAGAATTGACAATAGTAAAAATTTTTGGCAAATGCCTCAAGGTGGTGTTAACAAAAATGAAGATTATTTAGCTGCTGCTTATCGTGAATTAGAAGAAGAAACTAGTATAAAAAATGTTGATTTAGTTAAGGAGTTAGATGAATTAATCTCCTATGATTTACCTAAACATTTGCTTGGTGTTATTTGGAAGGGCAAATATAGAGGGCAAGAACAAAAGTGGTTTGTAGTTAGATTCTTAGGCAATGACAGTGAAATCAATATTAATACTAATCATCCTGAATTTTGTGAATGGAAGTGGGTTGAACTTGAAAAAATAACCGATTTAGTCGTAGACTTTAAATTACACGTGTATGAAGAGGTTAAAAAAAAAGTAAAAGAAATCCTTAATTAAGAGTTTTTAACACGTCTATTTTTTGATCCAATAAATATTTGTTTTGATCTGTAATTTCAGTATTTTTTGAATGTTCTTCTGCTTCTGTTAATAGTTCACTAATTTTAGCCTTTTCAATATCTTTGATATTAAAAATAGAACTTGTTAAAACTGACAAGTTATTATTCTTAAATTCAACAATCCCGTCTTCGACATAATAATGTTCCTCTCCAGATTGAGAAAAGATTTTAATAACACCAGGTTTTAAAAACGAAATAATTGAGATATGATCTTTTAAAATGCCCATTTCTCCTTCAAAAGCAGGGATGACAACTTCTGTTACGTCTTCTTTTGAGAGAAAAGATTTTTCAGGATTTACTATTTCTATTTTAAACTCTTCACTCATTATGCGGCAGCTTCTTTCGCCATTTTTTCAGCTTTTTCTACAGCCTCTTCAATAGTTCCTACCATATAGAATGCAGCTTCTGGCAAATGATCATACTCACCATTGCATATTGCAGCAAAGCCTTTAATTGTTGATTCTAAATCAACTAATTTTCCTGGCGAACCCGTAAAGACTTCTGCCACAAAGAATGGTTGTGATAAGAATCTTTGTATTTTACGAGCTCTAGCAACTGTTAATTTATCTTCCTCAGAAAGCTCATCCATTCCTAAGATCGCAATAATATCTTGAAGTGATTTGTAGGTTTGAAGAACTTTTTGTACCTCTCTAGCAACTCTATAATGTTCATCTCCAACTATTCTTGGGTCTAAAATTCTAGAAGTAGAATCTAAAGGATCTACTGCTGGATAAATTCCAATTTCTGCTATTTGTCTTGATAATACAGTTGTTGCATCTAAGTGAGCAAAAGATGTGGCTGGTGCCGGATCGGTTAAATCATCAGCTGGTACATAAATTGCCTGTACAGATGTAATTGATCCTTTATTAGTTGTTGTAATTCTTTCTTGAAGATTACCCATATCTGTTGCAAGTGTAGGCTGATATCCAACTGCTGATGGTATTCTTCCCAATAAGGCAGAAACTTCTGAACCTGCTTGTGTAAATCTGAAAATATTATCAACAAAGAAAAGTACATCTTGACCTTCTTGATCTCTAAAATATTCAGCAACTGTTAAACCTGTTAAGGCAACCCTAGCTCTAGCTCCTGGCGGTTCATTCATCTGTCCATAAACTAATGCTGCTTTAGAACCTGGTCCCTCAGGTTTAATAACTCCAGAATCTATCATTTCATGATAAAGATCATTTCCTTCTCTAGTTCTTTCTCCAACTCCAGCAAACACTGAGAATCCACCATGTGCTTTTGCTACGTTGTTAATTAATTCCATAATAAGTACTGTTTTACCAACTCCAGCTCCCCCAAATAAACCAATTTTTCCACCTTTGGCATAAGGCGCTAACAAATCAACTACTTTGATACCTGTAACCAAAATTTCTGTTTCGGTTGATTGATCGCTAAATTCAGGTGCAGCTCTGTGAATTGGCCACTTTTCTTTTGTCTTAACTTCGCCCTTCTCATCGATAGGCTCACCTATTACATTTATAATTCTTCCCAAGGTTTCTGGTCCAACTGGAACTTGAATGGGAGATCCTGTTGCATCAACTTCATCTCCTCTTTTTAAACCTTCAGTAGCATCCATAGCAATTGTTCTAACACTTGATTCTCCAAGATGCTGAGCAACTTCTAAAACTAGTCTATTGTCCCCATTTTTACATTCTAATGCTGATAAAATTTCTGGTAATTTTCCATCAAATTTTACGTCTACTACTGCTCCAATGATTTGTGTAATTTTTCCTTTGCTCATAATTATAAACTTTCCGCTCCTGATATGATTTCAATTAGTTCTTTTGTAATAGCTGCTTGACGACTTCTATTATACTCAATAGTAAGCTTGTCAACCATTTCACCTGCGTTACGGGTTGCATTATCCATTGCACTCATTCTTGAGCCCTGTTCGCTAGCTGAATTTTCTAACATCGCTTTAAAAATCTGTGTAGATATATTTTTAGGCAATAAATTGCTTAAAATTTCATCTTCATCAGGTTCAAATTCATAATTATCATCAGAAGAATTTTCTTCTGCTTCAGATGTTTTTAAAGGAATTATCTGTTGTTCTTGAGGTATCTGAGTAATTACATTTTTAAATTTATTATAAAAAATTGTACACACATCAAATTCTTCTTTTTCAAAATTTTCAATTATCATCTTTCCTACCTTCTCTGCATCTAGGTAATTTATTGTTTTTGAATCTTTGAATGACACTTTCTCTACAATGTTGTCCTTGAATGCTCTTTTTAATTGATCATGACCTTTAGATCCAACAGTTATAATTTTTAAAGTTTTACCCTCATCAGATATTTTTTGAAAAAAGACTTTAGCTTTTTTTATAATATTCGTATTAAACCCACCACATAGACCTCGATCAGATGTCAAAACAATACACAAATGAACTTTCTCTTCACCAGTTCCTGAAAGTAACTTTGGTGCATTTTCTTTATCAGAAATGCCACTAGATAAGTTTAGAATAATGTTATTCATTTTTTCAGAATAAGGTCTTCCCTTTTCAGCATTTTCTTGCGCTCTCCTTAACTTAGCAGCTGCAACCATTTTCATAGCTTTGGTAATTTTTTGTGTAGACTTTACACTTGCTATTCTTTTTTTTAAGTCGTCTAGTGTTGCCATATTTTAAGAATTAAAGTTTTTCTTAAGCTCTGCTATTATTTCGATTAATGATTTTTCTGTATCTTCCTCAAGTTTACCTGATTTTAAAATTGACTCTAAAATCTCTGGTTTTTCAGATTTACATTTTTCAATAATCTTATTTTCAAAATTAGCTATATCTTTAAGTTCTACGTCATCCAAATAACCCTTTACTCCACAGAAAACTGATATTACTTGTTCAGCAACTGTCATAGGTGAATACTGCTTCTGTTTGAGAAGTTCAGTTAGTTTTGAACCTCTGTTCAAAAGTTTTTGTGTTGATGCATCCAAATCAGATCCGAATTGTGCAAAGGCTGCCATTTCTCTATATTGAGCAAGCTCAAGTTTCATTGAACCAGAAACTTTTTTCATTGCTTTCGTTTGTGCTGCAGATCCAACTCTAGAAACTGATAAACCTACGTTAATTGCAGGTCTAATTCCTTGGTTAAACAATTCTGTTTCAAGAAATATTTGACCATCTGTAATTGATATAACGTTGGTAGGAATGAATGCAGATACGTCTCCACCTTGTGTTTCAATTATTGGAAGAGCAGTTAGTGATCCTCCACCATGTTCATCACTTAATTTTGCAGCTCTTTCAAGTAGTCTGCTGTGTAAATAAAATACATCACCCGGGTAAGCTTCCCTTCCTGGCGGTCTTCTTAAAAGAAGCGACATCTGTCTATAAGCAACAGCCTGCTTAGACAAATCATCATAGATTATTAATCCATGCATACCGTTATCTCTAAAATATTCACCCATAGCACATCCTGTATATGGAGCCAAAAATTGAAGTGGAGCCGCATCTGAAGCTGTGGCTGCAACAATTGTTGTATATTCCATTGCACCAGCTTCCTCCAAAGTTTTTTGAATTTGTCTAACAGTAGATCTTTTTTGACCTATGGCTACATAGATACAATAAAGTTTTTGTTTTTCATCACCAGATTCATTTATTTTTTTTTGGTTAATGATTGCATCAATTGCAACTGCAGTTTTTCCTGTCTGTCTATCACCAATAATTAATTCACGTTGTCCTCTTCCAACTGGAACTAAACTGTCAATTGATTTTAAACCAGTTTGCATAGGTTCGCTAACTGATTGTCTTGGAATAATTCCTGGTGCTTTTACTTCAACTCTGCTTCTTTTTATTCCTTTGTCCAAAGCGCCTTTGCCATCAATAGGATTTCCTAATCCATCAACAACTCTTCCTAATAATTCTTTCCCAACTGGTGTGTCAACAATACTTCCTGTTCTTTTAACAACATCACCTTCTTTAATTTTTCTATCATCTCCAAAAATTACAACTCCAACATTTTCACTTTCTAAGTTTAAAGCCATTCCTTTTGATCCATCAGCAAATTCCACCATCTCCCCAGCTTGAACATTGTCTAATCCATATATTCTAGCAATACCATCTCCAACTGATAAAACTTGCCCAACCTCAGTTACTTCAGCTTTGTCACCAAATTTTTTAATTTGTTCTTTTAATATTTTAGTTACTTCTGATGGGTTTATTTCCATTTATGCCTCTATCATCCTATTTTCGATTTGTTGTAATTTATTTTTAATGGAAGTATCTACCATCGTGCTTCCAACTTGCACAATTAAACCTCCAATTAAACTTGTATCGTGTTTGTAGTTTAATTTTATTTTTGAACTAAAGTTTTTAGTAAGTTCTTCTTTTATACTATTAACCTCATTTTCAGTAAGATCTTTAGCAGAAGTCAATTCTGCTTTCAATTCACCTCTTTTAACCGAGCAAGTCTCAACAAAGCTCTTTAATATTTTATCTACATAAAAGAATCTTCTTTTAGATATTAGAAAGCTCAAAAATTTTGTTAATAAATTATTTAATTTATATTTTTCTGAAATTTTGTTTAAAGCGTTAAATTGATCTTCTTTACTATTTGTTGGATCTTTAATTAAAGATTTAAAATCCTCACTCAATGAAATTAGATCAATAATAGCTGTGGCATGTATTTCAATCTCTTTTAAGACTTTAGCTTCTGTAGCTAATTCATAAAGAGCTAGTGAGTATCTACTTGCTGATGTTTCAGAAAAACCTTTATTTTTACTCAATGTGTTATTCCTTATAATTACTTGAAGATTTATTAAAATTCCGTTTTAATTAACATATGACCATATGCTCTTCAAGCCACACATTGTCTAAAAAGGTTATTTTTTCATCATTAATTGAAGTTTATTGGGTCAACATCAACTGTTAGTTTCATTCCTGTAGGAAATTTGAATTTTTTTATGATTTCTGCAAGCGATTTTTGGACTTTTAGGGATTTATGTCCCCTAATTAAAAGTCTTACTCTAAATTTTCTTTTTAATCTAAATATAGGTGCACTTACAGGTCCAAGAACTTTACCAACTACAGCCCTTTCTATAAAGTTTTTAAATTTATAAGCTTCTTTTTCAAGCTCTCTCTCATTACCTCCTGTAATTATCATAGCAATAAATCTTTGAAAAGGTGGAAGATTGTTTTTTCTTCTAATCTCAAGTTCTTTGTCCAAAAATATATCAGGATTTCTATTTGTAATGTCTGTTATCATTTTAGTGTCTAAATTATAAGTTTGAAAATAAACAGTTGCGGGTTTTCCAGTTCTTCCAGCTCTACCTGAAAGCTGGTGATATAGTTGTAAATTTTTTTCCGCTCCTCTTAAATCATGGCCTTGTGATGATAAATCAATATCAACCACAACAATACAATTTAAACTTGGAAAATGAAATCCTTTTGAAATTAATTGAGTTCCAATTAAAATTTGAATTTCATTGTTTATAATTTTTTCTAAAACATCCTCTGAACTTTTTTTATTCATTGTATCACTAGAAAAAATGGTTGTTTTTTTTAGTGGAAAAATTTTTTTAACTTCTTCTGATATTCTTTCAACTCCAGGCCCACTAAATATAAATTCACAATGTCCTTCTTTTGTACAATCTCTATCTAATAAAGCTTTATATCCACAATAGTGACATAATAAATTTTGTTTTTTTTTGTGATAAACTAAATTTATTGAACAATTTGGACATGAATAACTTGTAAAGCATTTTTTACATAGCACATGAGGTGAAAAACCTCTTCTATTTAGAAAAAATAAAACCTGATCTTTTTTTTTAAGATGAAAGTTTACTTTTTCTATTGTTTCTTTAGAAATCCATGACTGAGAATTTAATTTTGAGTTATTTAAATTAATTATTTCATAATTCGGCAAAGATGCATTTAAATATCTTTGATCAAGTTTTGATAAACTATATTTTCCTTTTTTAACGTTATCATAAGTTTCAATAGATGGAACAGCCGTAATTAAATTTATAGGAATATTTTCAAAAGATGCTCTTGCAACTGCCATGTCTCTTGCATTGTAAGTTACTCCCTCATCTTGTTTGTAAGATTGGTCATGTTCTTCATCGACGATAATTAATCCTAGTTTTTTAAAAGGTAAAAACAATGAGGACCGAGCGCCAATTACAACTTTAATTTTATCATTTGCAATTCCACTCCAAATAATTTCTTTACTTTTCTTTGTAATGCCTGAGTGCCATACAGCAGGTTTGAACCCAAAAAATTCTATAAATTTCTTTTGAAATTGCCCTGTTAATCCAATTTCTGGAAGTAGAATTAGGCCCTGAAATCCTTTGTTAATTATCTCTTTTAAGGCCTCAAAATAAACCATCGTTTTACCAGAACCTGTTGTTCCCTGTAAAACATGCACTCTGAATTTTTGATTAGATATGTTCATTTTTTTTAGACAGCTTTTTTGTTCTTTTGAAAGAACAATTTTGTTTTTTTTAATATTAACTTTAAACTGTTCATACGGTTCGCTTGAAATTTTTTCTATCGCTTTACTACTCAATAATAAAAGTTTTAAGGCCATACCTCTTGGGATCATGTTATATTCTGAAAACCAATTTAAAAATTTAATTGTATTTTTTTTTAAAGATGGAACATCTAGTTTTTTTAAAACTTTTTTTATCGCAAAGCTTTTATTCCTGTTTTTTTCAAACTCATCCCAAACTATCCCTGTTACCTCAGATTTTCCAAATGGTACAATAACATAGTCACCTAATTTAAGTTTTAAACTAGTTTCATAAGTAAATGGGTGATTAAAAATATTTGGTATAAGAATCGGTACTTTCATATCTTTATAATATGAAAATATATTAAGAGTGTATTGCTCTTTTATCTACCGATAAAGCTGCTTCTTTTACAGCTTCTGAGAACGTTGGGTGCGCATGACATGTTCTTGCAATATCTTCAGCACTTGCACCAAATTCCATTGCAACCCCAATTTCTCCAATTAGTTCACCTGCATGAGGACCTATAAGGTGAGCCCCTAAAACTCTATCTGTTTTTTCATCAGCAAGAATTTTAACAAAACCTTCTGCTTCATCGATTGCTTTGGCTCTTGAATTTGCCATAAATGAAAATTTACCAATTTTATATTTTATATTAGCTTCTTTCAATTGCTCTTCTGTTTTTCCAATTGAAGCAACTTCTGGTGAAGTATAAACAACTCCAGGAATAGTGTCATAATTCACATGTCCTGATTGCCCAGCAATATTCTCTGCAACAGCAATACCCTCATCTTCTGCTTTGTGGGCTAACATTGGTCCTTCAATTACATCTCCAATAGCATATATGTTTTTAATATTTGTTTGAAATTTTTTGTCAGTTTTAATTCTTTTCTTCTCATCTAGCTCAACCCCAATTGTTTCTAAATTTAGATCTGCTGTATTCGGCTTTCTGCCAACCGAGATAAGAACTACATCGCAATCAAAATCAATTTTTTTTCCATCTTTATCAGTAGTTGAAACTACAGCACCATTAGTATTTTTTTTAATTCCTTCTACTTTAGTTTGCATATGAAAATTTATTCCCTGTTTCTTTAATATTTTCATAAATTCCATAGAAACTTCTCTGTCCATTCCTGGAGTTATGTTTTCAAGAAATTCAACGACATGAACTTCGGTACCTAGTCTAGACCAAACTGAGCCCATTTCTAATCCTATATAACCACCTCCAACTACAACCATTTTTTTTGGAACAGCCTCTAAAGTTAATGCTCCAGTTGAGGAAACTATTATTTTTTCATCAAATTCAATTCCAGGTAATGAAACTGGAACAGAACCGGTACTAATAACTGTTTTTTCAGTTTCTATTACAGTTTCTTTTTTTTGATCATCTAAAATAGAAATTTTATTTCCTGATTTAAAGCTACCAATACCTTTAAAATAAGTAACTTTATTTTTCTTAAATAAAAACTCTACACCTTTGGTTAAAACGGTCACTGCTTTATCTTTATTTTTCATCATTTTTTGAAGATTAAGTTTAACCTCACCAACCTCTATCCCAAGTTTAGAAAAATTTTGTGCTTTATAATAATTCTCTGAAATATTTAATAAATTTTTAGAAGGTATACATCCAACATTTAAACAAGTTCCCCCTAATGATCCCCTAGATTCTATACATGCTGTTTTAAAACCTAATTGTGCCAATCTTATTGCACATACGTAACCGCCTGGACCACCACCTATTACAACTACTTGAAATTTATCTAACATTTAAATATTTAAAAATAACCTTCTTGGATCTTCTAAATTTTCTTTAACCATTTTTAAAAATGAAACTGACTCTTTGCCATCAATAATTCTGTGGTCATAAGATAATGCAAGATACATAATTGGTCTAATTTTAATTTCTCCATCGACTACCATTGGTCTTTCTACTATATTATGCATACCTAACACTCCAGATTGTGGTAAATTTAATATCGGGGTAGAAAGCATTGAACCATAAACGCCTCCATTACTAATAGTAAAAGTGCCACCCTGAAGATCTTCAATAGTTAGTTTTCCATCTCTTGCTTTTTCAGAGATATTTTTAATATTTTTTTCTATATCGGCAAATGACAGCTCATCTGCATCTCTCAAAACAGGTACAACTAATCCCTTTTCTGTTCCAACTGCAAAACTTATATTATAATAATTCTTATAAATGATTTCATCTCCCTCGATCTCAGCATTAACTGATGGAAATGTTTTTAAAGCTGCAACACAAGCTTTTACAAAAAAGGACATGAAGCCTAATTTAATCCCATATCTATTTTGAAAATCTTCTTGATTTTCTTTTCTCATCTCCATTATGCTGGTCATATCAACTTCATTAAATGTTGTTAATAATGCAGCATTTTCTTGTGCTTGCTTTAATCTCTTTGCAATAGTTTGTCTAAGTCTAGACATTTTAATTCTCTCTTCTTGTCCATGTTTAATTTTTCTTTCGGATGGTTCAGGATTAATTCCCATCAAACTTAGTAGGTCACCTTTTAACACTCTACCCTCTTTTCCTGTTCCCTCTATCTTTGTTAGATCAATTTTGTTTTCTTCTACAATTTTTCTTACAGCTGGAGAAAGTATTTTACTATCTTTGTTTATAGGGCTTACTTTTTTTTCTTTAACTTCGTCAGTTAATATTAGTGGTTCTAAGTTTTTATCCTCTTTTTCAGTAGGCCCTTCTTCAAAAATTTTTGGCTCTTTTTTTTCAATATCTAGATTAACAACATTATCTTTTATTTTTACTGGTTCTATTTTTTCTACTTTTTTATTTTTAGAAGATTGATTTTCACCTTCACTTATTGCACCAAGTACTGCACCAACTTCAACTGTGTCGCCATCTTTAGAATTAATCTCAGATAAAACACCATCTATCGGGGATGGTACCTCTAAATTAACTTTATCAGTTTCTAACTCTACTATAGCCTCATCTGCTTCAACTGGGTCACCCTCTTTCTTGAGCCATTTAGCAATTGTTGCCTCAGTAATGCTTTCTCCTAGAACTGGAACTAAAATTTTTTCACTCATCTTTATTTAAAAACCTTGTTAATAATTTCTTGTTGTTGTGAAATATGTCTTTTTGCGTATCCTGTAGCAGGCGATGCGTCTGGACTTCTTCCTATATAAGAAATTTTACTATTATTAGCGTTAATAGTTTCTAATGTCCATTGGATATAATCTCTCACAGAAAACCACCCACCCATATTTTTAGGTTCTTCCTGACACCAATAAAATTCAGCATTATCAGCAAAAGGTTTTAGCTCTTTTACAAGTGTTTTTGCAGGAAAAGGATAAAGCTGCTCTATCCTAAATAATATCACGTCATCTTTCTTCAATTTTTCTCTAGCTTCTAAAAGGTCAAAGTAGATTTTTCCTGAACACATTATAACTTTTTTAATTTCTGATTTTTTCTTTAATTCTATAAAACCATTTGCTTTTGGATCAACTGCATGATCCCATAATATTCTATGAAATGAATTATTTTTATTAAAGTCTTCTAAATTTGAAACACAATATTTATTTCTCAAAAGTGATTTAGGTGTCATCATTACCAACGGTTTTCTAAAATCTCTATGCATCTGTCTTCTCAAAGCATGAAAATAGTTAGCAGGTGTTGTGCAATTCATAACTTGCATGTTGTCATTTGAACATAACTGTAAAAATCTTTCTAGTCTTGCTGATGAATGTTCGGGTCCTTGACCTTCATAACCGTGAGGCAATAACATAACAAGTCCTGAAGCTCTATTCCATTTTCTTTCCCCAGAGGTAATAAACTGATCAATTACGACCTGTGCTCCATTTGCAAAATCTCCAAATTGTGCTTCCCAAATAGTGAGTGTATTTGGTTCTACTAAACTATATCCATACTCAAAGCCAAGAACTGCTAACTCTGATAAAAAACTATCAACTACTTCAAAGTGTTTTTGATTTTTTGAAATATTGTTTAAAGGTACATATCGACTATTGTCTTTTTGATTTCTTAAAACTGAATGTCTTTGACTAAAAGTTCCTCTTCCTGAATCTTGTCCTACTAATCTCACAGGATATCCTTCTTCTAATAAAGATCCAAAAGCTAATGCTTCTGCAGTTGACCAATCTATATTAAATCCATTTTTAACTGCTTCTTTTCTGGCTGTTAATATTTTAACAATTGTTTTATGTAGATTTAAATTTTCTTTTGGTGAATTTATTTTTTCAGAAATTTCTAAAAGTTTATTTGTATCTGCTCCAGTTACACCTCTTTTATCTTTACCTTTTTCTGGTTTATAGGCTGACCATGTTCCCTCGAACCACTCTATTTTAGGATTATAATCTTTTGCATTTTTAAATTGGTCATCAAGTAAATCTTTGAATTTTTTTAATAAATTATCTAAATCATTATTTGTAATTAATTTTTCATTTATCAGTTTTTTTCCATAAACATTTACTGGTGAGGGGTGAGACCTTATTTTTTCATACATAAGTGGCTGAGTAAAAGAAGGTTCATCTCCTTCATTGTGGCCAAATCTTCTGTAACAGATCAAATCTATAACTACATCTCTATTAAATTTTAATCTAAACTCAGTGGCAATTCTAGCTGCATAAACAACTGCCTCTGGATCATCACCATTTGCATGTATGATCGGTGCATCTACCATTTTTGCAACATCTGAGGGATATGGTGAAGATCTTGCAAATCGTGGACTTGTAGTAAATCCAATTTGATTATTAACAATAATATGGATTGTTCCTCCAGTATTATGCCCAGGAAGTCCCGACATGGCAAAACATTCTGAAACTACACCTTGTCCTGCAAAAGCAGCATCACCATGAATTAATATTGGTATAACTTTATTTCTCTCTTTATCTTTATGAAAAAATTGTTTTGCTCTAGTTTGTCCAAGCACAACTGGATTAACAGCCTCTAAATGTGATGGGTTATCTGTTAAGCTAACATGAACAGAGTTTCCATCAAATTCTCTATTAGAAGATGCTCCTAAATGATATTTAACATCTCCAGCTCCTTCTTCAGCATTCGAACTATATTCTCCAGCAAATTCATTGAAAATTCTCTTATAAGATTTTTGTAACACATTAGCTAATACGTTCAATCTTCCTCTGTGAGACATTCCAATTTTAACTTCTTTGACGCGTGATTGACCGCTTATTTTAATAATTTGTTCTAGAGCTGGTATTAAACTTTCACCACCATCTAATCCAAATCTTTTTGTTCCAACATATTTTTTATGTAAAAATTTTTCAAAACCTTCAGCTTGTATTAATTTATTCAAAATTGCTTCTTTTCCATTTTTTGTAAAATTTAAATTATCGTTAGATTTTTCTATTCTATCTCTAAACCATTTTCTCTCAGTTGGGTTTTGTATATGCATGTATTCATAGCCAATAGGTCCACAATATGTTTTTTTCAAAAATGCTAATATTTCTTTAATGCTTGAGTAATCTCTATTGGTAACTCCTCCTAAATAAATTTTTTTTTGATAATCTTCTTTTTTAAAACCAAAAGATTGTGGGTGGAGTTCATCTAGATAATCTGATTTTAGTAATTCTAGTGGATCAAGCTTAGCAATTAAGTGTCCTCTTTGTCTGTAAGACCTTATCATTGCGACTGCTTTGATTGAGTCTTCATTTGACCTGGATTGATCATTTTGATTTAAACTTGTTTGATTAATTTTTTTTGATAATTTTTGTTCACTCTGATCAATTTTTTTTTGAAGTTCATCTATATCAACTTTTATTTTTGACGGCCCCCATGATGGTCCATTAATTTCTTTAGCAATAATATTTAATTCATCTCCTAAATCTTTAAAATAATTAAACCAGCTTTCAGGTAGATTTTTATCTTTATTGATAAATTTCAAATACATTTGTTCAATAAAAGCACTGTTTGACTTGCTAAGAAATGAAGTTTTTTCGAATTCTTGATTTTTGGATGAAGACATCTATATGGCTAATATAATATTAGAAATGTATTTTTCAATTAGACAATTTGTTAAATAGGGTTTTACCTAACTCAGAAGGTGATTTAGCAATAGTAATTCCACATTCTTCCATCTTTTTTATCTTATCTTGCGCTCCACCTTTTCCACCTGAAATTATAGCTCCTGCATGCCCCATTCTTCTTCCCGGAGGTGCAGTTATTCCAGCTACAAAACCAACCATA
>Ga0206123_10003246_pt1 | contig 13519 bp, 13 predicted proteins | sample Helgoland_Spring_2_FD_160086 | JGI IMG/M metagenome (GOLD analysis project Ga0206123, IMG submission 160086) | Pelagic subsurface seawater microbial communities from Kabeltonne, Helgoland, North Sea - Helgoland_Spring_Bloom_20160316_1 | ecosystem: Environmental > Aquatic > Marine > Epipelagic ... | reverse complement strand
ATTCTGAACCCACGACCTGAACCTTGGCAAGGTTTGTCACTATTGTTTCGTAGTGGTTTTTAGTGTTTTTGTAAAATAGTTTTGCGACGCGGAAAGCAGGTATGACAGATGAGATTGCAGAGCGCTTTCCTTATAAGGAAGAAGTCACAGGTTCAAATCCTGTAGCCGACATAAATTATTTGCTAAGTGCTTGGTCAGAAAATAATACTTTTCCATTCACAACTTCAGCATCATACCAATACTGTCTTGCGATGGTCATCATTTCAGAACTAAAGTAGTCTCCATTACAAGTACTAAAAATAGTTGCGTTTAATAAAAGCTCTTCATCAAGGTCGCCTCTTTGAACTAATAAATATAGACCTATCGCTGCTTTTTCAGCGATAGCGGGATCTTTAAATTCTGTTGTACTCTCTCCAACAGCAATAATATGTTTTATAAACGTTAACCATTCTCCCATTAATTGTTCTTTTGGTATGTTTTGCAAAGTTGCTGTGGTCACCCAGGCAAAATAATTTGCACCTCCTTCGACTAAAGCAAAGCTATCTTCTGGAGAATCTGAAAGAAGACAGTCATCTAAATAGGGTAGATGAATTTGTAATGCATGAAAAATTTCATGAAAAAATACAAACTGTAATTCTATAGGAATTTTCTTTCTCTCAGGATCTATGGTTATTATGACAGTTTTTTTGTTGGATAGTTCCGGGCATAATGCAGCCTGGACTTGCTGCCCTCCACCTATCTCAGCATAACGAGCAATCCCATAAGCTTGTTGTTCTACATTACACTCAGGACCATAAAATTCTAAAACTCTTTCATATATAGTTGAAACTTCATTCTCATTAAGGACGGGTTCAAAACCAGCTCCTCTGTAAGGAGTATCATTATTTTGAAGTTCACCAACAAAATCCCCAACAGGATAAATTATGAGAAGTGTTTCAATCTCTGTAGGTATAGTTTTGGATAATGCATAGTTGTAACATTGAATTAGATTCTCATCTGGTATGGATGAGAGATTAACTAGGAATAATTCTTCTTTTGGTGGAGGTGCGTCAGGACATTCAAATGAAGAATATCTCCCTTCAAAAGGAACTAGAGGTGCAATAGATTCTTCCTCAAGAAGAGGATTCTGAACTACATATTTAGTTGTTGTAGTAGTAGAAGTAGCTTGCTCTACTGCTTGCTCAATTTGTTCTTGTATTTCTGATTCCGTTGGTCCACAAGATACAAAGATAAGTAAAAGTACAAAGAATTTCGTTTTCATATTCTAATCCTAATGATTCAAGCAAGAACTAACAGGTTTAAATCCTGTAGCGCCCACAAGGGTTTTTCAGAATTTACCCTTTTAAAAAAAACACCTGAAAGACACCATTTAATTTAAATATAGTTTAAGTTGTGATCAATAAATTGAATAGTTGCTGCACATTTCTTAAGGGGAGGATTGATTGTTCAAGTCTATCAGTAGATAGTCTATCAGTAGATTTGGATCCATTATTAGTTCACTTAATCCCCTTGTAGCTTGTAACCATGTTGTAGTACTATTACCAAAAATTTTTGTAGATTCATTACTTTGTTGGTACTTTCTAAATGCTAAAGTATGCCAAGTTATTTCAGCTTCAGTGTGTGCTCTATCACTGATATAAGCCATTCCAACTCTAATTTTTTCTGGATTGTAGTTAGGTGATCCTACAATCCCCCACTCACCAAAAAAATTTATAAAATCATCTATGTTAAAAGAAACCTCTCTCCCGGTATTTACAATCGTTGAATCACAAAATAAACCTAAGTCTTGATAATCTCCATAAATTACATTGCCTATATGCTCTGGTATAGTAAAACACTCATCAATTGATATATCGCTTACAGCTATTGAGTAATAAGTGTCTGTTACTTGGGAGGCATTTAATAATCCAAATTGATACAACATGATATCAGACTCTATACGAGCAATGGGGTCACTCTCAGCTTTTAGAATGTAATTCCCATTATTATCACGTGTTAGAAATGCTTCTCGATAGATACCTTCTTCATTTTTTACTCTTACTGAATATGGCCATCCTTTTGATGGGTCCCAAAAAGGTCCACTAAGAGAACTGTTAATAGTAGTTTCTGCTTTTAAATGCATTCTATCTCCATAATTAAGTGTAAGCTCTTTACTTATATTATTTCCTGGAAATGTAGTACAACCCATACCAGCAAGTCCATGCATCAATTCATGTGTAAAGCCACTAGGGTTTAGGTAATTATTATGTACCACGCCAATCCACTCTGTATGTGGATTATCTGAAATAAGATATTCTGGAAGGTATGGCCTCTTATTTATATTTCCTTTACCCTCATGTAGACACATACCAGTGAAATTGTCATGGACTCTACTGTAGCCCCATCCCCCCGTTGATTCTCTGGATATGTAGCTTATAAAATCAAACTCTGCACCTAATTCCCATAAAACTTTACATGGATAACAATTCTGAACTCCTCTTCCCGTTGTAAATTTACTGTCAAAGTACCAGTCTCCTGTATTTATAAAAAAACCAATATCATTAATACGCACATCACTTGTAAGATACTCTGTACCAACAGATCCCCTATATATTGGATTAAGAAATCCCATGTCACCAAGATTTTTATACATAGGATCAGGATCATCATTTATCGTCCCTTGAATAATATAGTCAGGAAGACCTAGACAAGTATTAGTGTAAACTCCATCGTCAGCAAGCAAATCTCCATTTGTTCCATCATCATGCAGGACATGGAAACCTGTTTTATTTTGAAGATCATACTCAAAGGGTCCCAAACTGGTGTTACCAATAGGGAGAATTCCTCCAGATGCACCGTTATCTCGTCTATAAAACATTGTGAATGTCTCATCCCAGAAAATTATTCCTGGTTCCAATTGTAATTCCCTTCCATTCCCTTTAGAGAGCTCCATTGTTATACGTTCAAAATTAGGTGATAAGTTCTCTCCTTTTACACACTTATCTTTTAAACTTGGGTACCACTGTTGAGGTTCATTATTTATGTCTTCACCAGCAAAAGTACTGAAAGAAGCTTCAAGCCCTTGAGGGATTGTAGTTGTTGTTGAAGTAGTTGTTGTTGAAGGTGTAGTTAAAGATTTTCTATCATATAAACAGTAATCTGTTGCAAAATTATCATCATTATCCATAATCAATACTTCGATTTCATATTTAGAAAAGCTATCATCAACTTTGTAACTTAATTGACTAGAAAGCCCTTCACTTTCAGGCATATCTTCAGAAATAAATAAATTATCAGTTCGTGTGCTATCAAACCAACTAACAATATTTACAACTTCAATGTCCTCTGTGCCTCTAGTAATTTTTATATTAAAAAATAAGTATCCATCTTGATTTTTTATTGGCTTACAAGCAATTTCAATATTTGGCATAACCTCGACTACAGAAACTGGCATTGTAGTTGTACTGGTAGAAGTAGTTGAGGTTGTACTGGTAGAAGTAGTAGCCTCTTCAAGTGCTAGGTTAACAACATCATCTATTTGACCTTGACTCTCCTCTTCACTAGTTCCACAAGCAACAAGAATTATCAAAAAGATACTAAGAATTAATAATTTTTTCATATACTCATTCCTATAATACTGTAAACATGCTGCTCTAGATACTTGTATCCACTAGGAAATTTAATGAGTTAGGAGCTTCAATAATCATTGAAGGGAGATTGATATATATATAGAGATATAGTGAGATATATAAAGCCTCTTCATTACAAGGAAGAAGTCACAGGTTCAAAGTAACTACTCCTCTTCCATTCTTCTTATATAATTAGTAAACGATAAACGCTTTTGGTTTTCATAATCAAACTGTTCAATAATATATGCAATCACAGAATGTTGATTAACAAGTTCTTTAGTTTTGTCATAGCCAATACCACCCAAGAACTCCCTTCTTCCTTTGCTTTCTCTTCTATTCCAGTGAATATCAAAAGTTGGTTCACTAAATATAAGCTTTCCTGTCTCCTCAAAATAATCCTCGTCATAACGAATGTTGTAACCTTGCGCAATAAAGGGATAAACTCCTTCAACGTCTGAGAATGCAGGAATAAATCCTTTTGCAGTCCCAAATGTCGTCTTATCAAGAGTGAATATAAATTGATGGACTGTGCTTTCATCCCTGTATGCTTCAAGAGTTATGAATTTGTCATATTTCTCATCAACAGTTGTCCAAGTTTTATCTATAAACTTCTCGTCAAAGAATTGATATTTTTCATTTTTGAACACCCCTCTAACTAAATAGATAGCTTCAAAATAAGAGAGCATAGTTAGCCTACCAAAATCTTGACCGAAAAGATTATCACGCCTATTTCGTGGCTGCAATTCTTCTTTTGCGAACAGTGCTTGTTTGTGAAAAGTCATATTCAGATTATAAGTTTAGTCGTTAGAAACCCTTTCTATTAGGCTCTCATAACAACAGCATGTAAAGAGAGTGTGACGTAAATGTTGAAAAGGGAACCGGCGAGATTCCCTTTTCGTGACAAAGTACTAGTGAGGTTTACCTAAACCTATATAGAAACTTTGACGCTTGAAGTTTAACAGGGTATTTCATATCTATAATTTACTTATGTTCTTTAAACCACCAAGTAAACAAACCCAGTACTACTTGAGGTTTATCGTAGGTTTCATAATTCTTAGACAGATATTAATTTTCTTATTCTGAACCCACGACCTGAACCTTGGCAAGGTTTGTCACTATTGTTTCGTAGTGGTTTTTAGTGTTTTTGTAAAATAGTTTTGCGACGCGGAAAGCAGGTATGACAGATGAGATTGCAGAGCGCTTCCCTTACAAGGAAGAAGTCACAGGTTCAAATCCTGTTACGCCCAAGGGGATTCACTGAATTATTGAGCGAAAATATCATTTCCTCCGACACATCCCACATATTTAGTGCCATACTTCATCTGTGAGGAAATATACGATTATTCTTTTAATTCTTGTTATGTGTGGTGGTTCCGATAGTGCCATAACTGTTCAAGATACATCATCGAGTACATCATCGAGTACATCGACTACACTTTTAGACGAAAATATAAAGAAAGCACAAGATATAATCAACAAATTCACAATTGTTCAAGACAACTCCTATACAGACTTCACCACATATGTAGATGTAGGACCATTAAGAGTATTTAAATTACGGGAAGTTAAATTACAGGAAGCTAGTGATACCTTTTTATTAAAAGTAGCTTCAATAATAAGTCTTATGTTCTTAGATAATGAAAATATTGACACAGCACTTCAAGAAGAATTTTTCTCAGTGTTAAGAAATGAATATGTGTATCAAAGAGTTGGATATTTAGGTCCAGAATTTTATGATTTGGATACTGACTCTCCATTAGTTTCGTGTTGTCCTGACCAAAAAAATCGTACGTATGAAGATAATCAAACAGATTATATTTGGGATGATGGCGAGTCTACTGATAGACAATTAGGTACAATTCTTGAACACTCTTTACATACTATTACCAATATTGGCTTCAGGTTGATGTCTCCTGATTGGGATTATACAAATCCTAACTCCGCTCTTAGAAAAGCGTATCATGAAGCTGTTGATAATGGTTCATTCAATGATGAGAGTTATCCCGATGTGGCTTCTATTGGTGAAGAACAGCATTATAGAGTTGTCACTCAAGAATTCTTTTTTTGGGTGATTGTAACTGAGTGGAATTATGGCTATCTATGGAATATTCCACATGAAGAATTTAGAATATCTAGTAAAGAGGATTTAAAAAATACCCTTCCGTTATCTCATCAATTATATACTGACTTTGTTGAAAAAATACTTTCACCACCAAACGATGCTCTATCTAGAAAGATTTATGAATATACCCCATAATAGTTTCTTAAAGTTCTCATCAATCTTTTTCTTATCAGCCAATTAACACCCAAAATGTAGAAAAACATACTCGTTTACTTGAGCTTGTGATAATATTTATCTGATGAAAACAGCAACACCAAATCTAGAAGAACGCACAGTTGATTTTAATGGAAGAGAAATCAAAGTATCCAATTGGTGGAATTGGAAACTCCAAGGTGCTGCTGACCTGTATCTAGATGGTGAACACTTAGATCAAAACAAAGATAAAATTGCTACCGGCAAAAAAGTACTTCTTTCTAAATATGATGTATCTGAAGACATTAAATCTATTGAAGTATATGTATCATTCTTTTTTAAACTTAAATTTAAGATTCTCGTAAACGGAAATATTATCTATCAAGATTAAATACGGTCAACTCTCCCTCTAAAAATTCTTACTAAAAAGCTGTCCTTGTCTTTAATAGGGTTATAAGACTTGTTAGTTATTTCACTTTCTTTCACAACAACTTCTTCAGAATCAAATTTTTCAAACTCCTGTAAAGTTTCTTCATCGTAAATATCTTTATCTTCCTCCGTAGTCTCTTTGGGGTCATCATCACTAGTAGGTGCTTTTGATCTTCGTCCAATACCTGAGAGGAAGAATACAATCACTAAACCCCCTACTGCTCCACCAATACTGTCACCAGAAAAGGTTCCAGATAAAATATCATTAATGATTCCAGAGATAATGGAGAAGAGAAGGAATATAGAGAAAAATCTTCTAATTACTGTAGAAAGAGAGAGTTTTGGTTTTTTGTTCATCTAAATATAACTTAGTTTAAACCTGCTTTAAAAGTTTTTATTTTTGGCTCCATAGCAGCTAAGTTTTCTTTCATTTCTTCTGATACGTCACCTAAGATGGTCATATTTTCAAACTTGGCTAACTCACGAAATTTCAGATTGACTGGCGTACCTAATGCTTTTGTAGCAAGTTCTCCAAAGCTCTCGGCATTATCAAATACCTCAACTAATGTCGCTGTGTTAGTATCTTCATCAACGTACCATTCAAATTTTTTAAGACCTGCTACACCTAAGCTATCAATAAATTGACATTGTTCATTTTTAATAAAATCTAAAAACTCCTCTGCAGACGTATAGCTCACATCTATAACGACTCTAAGTTCTCCACTGTTTTTATGTAACTCCATGTAGTCTCCTTTTCATAACAAATCTTATATTAATAAGAATGTATTATGAGCGCTTCCCTTACAAGGAAGAAGTCAAAGGTTCAAATACAAATTAGTACTGTGTATTAGTTTTCTTTTGTATTGTTAGCTTTATTTTTGCCCAGCACCAAGAGCTGCACCAATTGCAATACCTAATGCAATCCACACAGGTTCATTTGTAGCAGAAAACATTCCTGCTCCAATAGCTGTTCCAATAGCAATTGTTACGCCCATATTTGGTTTATTTTTCAAAATTGATTTCCTTTTGTTTAAACAGTAGTTCTTTCAAATTATTAAAAATTATGTTGTTCGGCTTTTTACTTTGTAAGATTGTTCTGTGAGGAAATATATAAGTATTCTTTTAATCCTAATTATGTGCGGTGGATCAGAAACTACTGCAACTTTTCAAGAAACAACAACAACTACTCTTTTAGAAACAACAACGACTACTCTTTTAGAAACAACAACTACAACAACTGTTTCAGACTTCATTGATAATGATGGAGCATATAAAGGAACAACACCCTACATAAATGGTATCCGCATTGTAAAAGGCGATACTTTTGATTCTTTCATTATTGATTTAGATATAACTCAAGATAGTGATTTAATCCCTAATTCACCATATATTGCAAGATGTGACCGTGAAACATGTACTATTGATCCAGAAATGGGTCCGTTTATTCCAGATTATGTTGAGGAATGGTTGTATATAAGTTTTCCTGGATACAGCATTGTACGTAACAGTGATGGAGGATGGTTACTAGACAATGAAAGAACTGCATCTACATTCAGTGGTCAACGTATAGTTGAAAGCGATGGACCCATTTTATATGGACGTGCGTATGGAGAATTTGAAGCCAATCTAGAATTATCAGTAGGAATAGTTCCTGGAAGTATCTTCAGATCATATGAAACTGCTAATCCACAAACAATTGTGATTGAAGTAGATAAGTAAGTTAACCTAGGTACCAAGTGGGTAAATATCTAGTGGAACATTTCTTAGAAATGGCTTATCAAGAAAAACCCAATGACAAGATTGAAAAAATATTTAGATTAAACTAACGTTATGAAAATATTTCTTCAGGCTCGTGGAAGTTACGACACGCTCTTGAATCTATCTAAATGGTCAGAACAAAATGAAATTGAGAGAATAGGCCTTCCGGACCACTATATAGTTGGGAAACAACGACATGATAAAAATGACGCCACTCCAGCTTTAGATTTGTTAACTGCGAGCGCAGGACTAGTTAGAGATACAGAAAAAATGGTGTACTCAATACTTGTCTCGCCAATAACCTTTAGACATCCAAGCGTGCTGGTCAAAATGGCCTCAACAATAAATGATATGGCAAAAGGAAGATTTCGTTTAGGTGTTGGAACTGGGTGGCTAGAAATTGAACATGATCTCTACGGCATACCATTCCCAGATTTAAAAACTCGTTTTGAAATGCTCGAGGAATCACTAATTTATATCAGAGAAGCACTTTCAGGAAATGATAAGGGGTTTCAAGGTAAGTACTACCAACTAGAACAATTTCCAGTCGAGCCAGCGGCTTTACAGGATATTCCCATCATTATTGGGGGTGGAGGAAAGGTTAAAACTCCAACTTTAGCTGGGAAGTATTCGGAGGAGTTTAATATATATGCCGGTCCTAAAGAAATACTATCAAATAGCATCTCTTTATTTAAAGAAGTTGCTGTTGAAGACGGAAGAGATGTGTCAAAACTAGAAATTACTACAGCCTGTCCTCCAGTAGTAGGTTTAACTCAAGATCGTGTTGGGGAATCATTAACTGCTGCTGCTAAAGCACTATCCCAATCTGAAGATGAAATAGCTAATACCTGGAAAGAGAAAAGCTATCTCTACGGTACACCAGATGAAGTAGCCGCAACTTTATCTATGTGGCAGGAAGTTGGAATTGAGGCTGTTTATCTACAGTTACTATCACTGCAAGAAGATAATCGTAATGAAACAATAGAGGTTATAAAGCAGGCAGTAGAGTTAAAATAGGACCTGCTGCTCGTTAAAAATTTCTGTCTTAGGTCAATGCAATACTTAACTTAGAGCGTTGGATGAACATAAATTAATTTAGTACTTTCAATGCTCACCAGTCACAAAAGATGTTGGTTAAATGTAGGTACTGCTTACCCTGTGCATACCCTTGTGGTATCTACACCAACTCTTTAAAGTTTTACTTTATTAGTTCGTAGGCTGGAAGAGTTAGAAAATCTTCAAATTCTTTGTTGATAATTAATTCAGTAATTAGTTTTACTGAATTATTTTATTTTTCCTTATTGGGGCCTGGAAAAAATCTATTAGTTGTTTTTTGATACTCTTTGTAATCTGGACGCTTTTGAAGTGAAAAATACTCTGAAGGAATAGCTCCTGTGGTATAAACGAGTGTTTTATACATCATTCGTGAGGCGTAAAGTAAGCCAAATCCTAGAAAGTACCACTCAATACTTCCTGATCTCTCAAGACTTAACCATGAAGGGATAGCCGTAATTACCAGACCATTCCAAACCATCCATTCAGCAAAATAGTTTGGGTGTCGAGAGTATCTCCATAAACCTATATTGCACACTTGGTTTTTTTTACCTTCTTTTTTCATTCTTCGTAAAAACTTTAACTTCTGAACATCTGCTACAGATTCGATTATGAGTGAACTGCCCCATATCAGGATGCCAAATATCTCAATGATATTTATCGTCTCGCTTATATTCGAGGAGACTATAAATATTGGGATAGCTAAAAACGAAGCATTAGCTAGTCCTTGAGTGATAGCATCAACTTGAAGAGCAAGTTGTGTATTCTCTTTTCCTTCTTCCTTCCAGAGTATGCGTTGATATTCATATCTTGGAAATTCTTTTTCCAGATATCCAGCTCTCCATAGCTTTATCGCACCAAGACCCATTCTTAATCCAATCAGGATTACCATCATGCTTACTATGAATGATCTGATTTCATTCCCAGTACTAAATATAAAACTAACAACTCCTAAAAGTACTAGTCCCCAAGGCCATCCTATATCGACGTAGCTCATTCTCCCTGTTCTGGAAATTGGAATGCATACAACAATTGTGAATAAGATTGCTTGTCCAATTAAATTAGAATAACCCACTTTATAAAATTCTGAATAACTAAGCAATATTCCTAAACCTACAAGATAAGGTACTAAGGGTCTGAAATACTTCACTTTTTTATACTAATGTGATGTTTTTTGATATTTAACTTATCTTGTAGAAAATCAGAATTGACCAATCAGGAGAGAGAAATACTAAGTAAAATATTAAAAAAGGAGGAATTATGGAAAACAATGCATTCAGCTCTGAACCTGATTACAGCATCAGTTCGGCAACGCCAGTAGAAACTGCTGAAGAGTTAGCAACATTTGATAAAAGAATGGGTGGTGTTTCGATAAATAAAAAGACTTTTAGAGTATTTAGATTTATGGGTAAGTTTCTAGGACGTCTTCTCACGCCAAAACCAGATAAAACTGGAGTTACTGTTAGGGATGAACCTCATATTGGACGAGGGGTTCTCATTGTCCAACCAGAAATCCAAAAAGGTAAGGGTGCATTATTCATAGTTCATGGTGGTGGGTATGTTGTTGGTAGTTACAAAGATAATTTGGGATATGCTTGCGATACTGCAAGAGAACTAGGGGTAACAGTAATTAGTCCTGGTTATGGACTCGGACCAGAAGAACCCTTTCCTAAAGGTTTAGATGATCTTCATGAAACATGGCATTGGCTTCAAGAAGAAGCACCGTCATTAAATATTGATCCTTCAAAAATCGTTGTTGGAGGAATTAGTGCTGGAGGAGGGATTGCAGCAGGACTAGTGCAAAGACTTCACGATGAAGGAGGTGTTCAACCATCCGCACAATTACTCATCTACCCAATGTTAGATGATCGTGTCGCAGCAAAGAGAGAACTTGATGACCGTGCACATAGGGTTTGGAGTAATGGAAGTAACTTATTTGGTTGGTCGAGTTATTTAGGCCAAGATCCTGGAGGTGAGGTAAAGCCCTATGCTGTTCCTGGAAGGAGGGAGGATTTAAAAGGACTTCCTGCTACCTGGATTGGAATAGGTACTGCAGACTTATTTTTAGATGAAGATAGGGACTATGCAAAACGATTAAAAGAATCAGGGGTTGAAGTAACTTATGTTGAAGTTGCGGGTGGAATCCATGCTTTTGATGGTGCTCAAACTCAGATGGGTATTGATTTTGTTAGACACCAAAGGGAGTTTCTAGTAAAACACCTAAGTTAATTCGAAGATTATTTATGTCTTTGGTTCTCTATTTTTGATATACCAATAACAAAAAGCCATTGCAATAAATGCTGTTCCCATGGATACATAGTCATAGTTCATAATTGCTGAAGTGATGACAATAACTAGAACTAGAACTGAAATTATAAAAAATCTTGTGTCATTCATATACAAAATTATACAGGTTTAGGTAGTTTAGAAATTATGAAAAAAATTAGATGCGCCTAATTGTTAAAAATCAAAGTTGTAAGCTGCCAAACAATGATGAATATGAAGACAGCAGTTTTTTTAGATACTTTCTTATTATTAATCCAATCTAATATTTCTTGAAAATTCATTTATCTCTAATCATTTCTCGTTGGAACTAAAATCGTCACAAAGTGAGTGTACGATCCTATTTTATAATTTTTTGTGTCTGATTTTTTTAACTGATTGTTTATAACTTCCATTATTTTGTATTCTCTGTAGGGTTTTAAGTTATTGATCTATTGAAATTAAATATGGTGAATAGTCTTCATTTGGAGTTTCTCCATTTAAAACTGTTCTGTTGAAATAATTATTTACATCCAAGGAGTCTTCGTAATTAATGCTTCCTTTAAGGAAGGTATATTTAGTTAAAGGACTAATTGAACCAAATGCGACAAAATCATAGTGTCTTGAGTCTTTCATATAGTATCCATGAATCTCTACATCCTGTGGAGAGAGTATGGTGTTGTAAACTTCGATTTCAGTTAATTCATCAGAATCTGTGTATCCGCTGAACCAGTCCTCACTGTATATAACATCCGTTTTGTTACGGATCACTAAATCTTCACCCGCATCAATAAATGGGGTTAAGAAAGGATCTTGTAAAATCATATTTTGACAAGCATAGACCATACAATACTCTACGACTGCACCAGCTCCTGTTGAGTGAGCCATGACGGAGATATCATTAAAGTCAGCAGCTTCTCTTACAATTTTGGTCACTGTATTTGTATCACTGCTTAAATTTTGAAAATAGTTCATACTATCTTCAATATCATTTTTCATCTCAATCATCACACTATGGATATTTGAAGAGTTCTCAGTACTGCCAGTATTAAAAATTATTCCTGAAGGCAGGTCTGTAAACATTGCCAGACCTGTATGGTCAATTGAAAAAATAACATACCCCTGAGAGGCCAAGTGGATTAATTGGTCAGAGGCAAATATTTTTTCTCCAGCCCATCCATGTGAATATATAAGCACTGGAAACTGTTGATTAGATACAGGTGAAAGTCCTTCTTGAACTTCAAATTTTGAAAACTTTAAATGCTGTAATAGAAATTCTGGTAAAGAGAGTTCCCATGTCCTGTTTAAATATCTAACAATGTATGTTCCCCAATTACCATCTGCACTTCTTAATATTTGATTAAAAGAACTATCTTCATTACTCGGGTAGTAGACATCTACTAAAAGCTCCCTTTGTGTTTGTTCCTGAAGATTGCTTATTTCAATAAATTCAACGGGGTTCAACCTGCTTTCAATAGTTATTAACTCCTCACTGTACCCTACTGAATAAAGAGCACCCGTTTGAGATTCAAATGAAGGCACAGGAAAAACATAGAGCAACACTGTAGTTGCAAGTGTGAGCGTAAGAGTTTTAAATGAAATCAGGAATCTAACATATTTTTTTGAAGTTTTATAATCAGACAAAGTTATAAGTGACCTTAGAAAAAAGAGTATGTAAATTAAGTAATACTGCCATCTTAAACCTACAAAGATAAGCTGAGTAATAATTGTTATCAAGAAAGTACTGAGCAATATTTTCTGTGTTGTTGGGGTAAAACGTTGGAAAAATAAAGTCGTAAACCCAAACCCAATAATTAAGATATCAAAAAAATCCATGTGTAACTATATTACTTGGGTTATAAAAATTAGAATTCTAATCTCAAACATACTTCTTAACTAAACTAGTTAAATGTTGAAATTTTTTTTCCGTAATTTATTGACTTCGGTTATCTCAATATTTATTTTTCTTCTAATTATGTTCTATGGGATAAATATTTTAATTCCAGGTGACTTTTTAACTCCGCTTCGCTTAATGATGTCACAAGAGGAGCTAGATGCACTTCGAGACACTTTAGGTGCAAATGATCCTTTAATACAGCAATATTACAGATGGATGCAAAGTGTCTTTAGTGGTGAGATCACCCCTGGTGGATTT
>Ga0206123_10003241_pt1 | contig 13527 bp, 4 predicted proteins | sample Helgoland_Spring_2_FD_160086 | JGI IMG/M metagenome (GOLD analysis project Ga0206123, IMG submission 160086) | Pelagic subsurface seawater microbial communities from Kabeltonne, Helgoland, North Sea - Helgoland_Spring_Bloom_20160316_1 | ecosystem: Environmental > Aquatic > Marine > Epipelagic ... | reverse complement strand
CAACGATGTCTTTGCCTTCTTCCTCAGCGGACCGGGGATTGAGGGTCCTTACGCTGCCCCGGAAGAATTTCCAAACGGAGCCATCAACATTGCCGTGGTTCCCGACTCAGACCCGCTGTTGCCGATCACGGTCTCCTCTGTCAATGAATTCTTGAATTCGGAGTGGTTTGCGGGCGTCGCTGATGGAAATGAGGTTTGTTCGAATGGTTATACCGTCCCAATTACGGCGTCACACCCTGTGGAATGTGGTCAGGTGTATCACATTCGACTGGCTATTGCAGATGGCTCTGACACGGCATTGGGCGCTCATGTGGTGTTGGAGCAAGGCTCCTTCGCCTCGCCAGCAATAGGATATGTAACCGACGTTTCGGACGTGGGCAGCGAGGATTCCATTTTTGAGGGATGCGGCACATCAACTGTGAGCATTGCAAGACCCGAAATCGTGTCACTTGAAGATTCTTACTGGGCTATGATTGATTGGGAATTGGGCTCTGCAATCAATGGAGTGGATTTCGGCCTTTTTGATGATGTCGGCAACTTCATTCCTCTCCCTCAAGCCAATTTGATTCCCGCTGGGGAGTCAACCATCGAGTTTGACATCGTCGCGATTAACGATGGCTTGGAGGAGGCGGATGAGTTCATTGGTTTTTCTGTCTCGCATCCTCTGGCGTGCGATGGTGAAGGGTTGGATACCGAACATTCGATTTTACTTGTCGACATTCCGGCAGCTTTCAGCGTCGAAGGATATCAAACTACGGCTTGCGCAGGGCTGGCTATTGAGTTGAGTCCCATCGTTTCTGGAGGGTATGGTAATTACACTTACCAGTGGCTATATGATGGCTCCGATGAATCCAGTTATTGGTTTCAAAGCGACACGAGCGACGTTGCCATTGTCATGGTTGGAGACACTTGTGGCGTAGAAACGGTTTCTGCTGCGATTGAAGTTGAAGTTTTGACGTTTTCCGAATTGACGGTTTCTCTACCTTCCTCACCCGTAGTCATTCCTTGCAACGGAACTGCGGAGGTTGTAGCTGCTTCGACGGGAGGAGACGGAGTGTATGCCTACCTCTGGGCCAATGAATTGGGGGAGGAACAATTCTCGTCTTGGTTTGATCCAAGCATCTTTTCGCTGTCGGCTTGGCAAAACATCCAAGAATTGACAGTGGGTGTTACCGATGGCTGCGGTTACACGGCTGAAGCTTCTGTAACAATTGAAAGCGAGTTTCCTCCCATCGATATCAACCTTCCAGACACCATTTCACTGGAATGCGGTTTGTGGTCTTCCGCCTTTACCCCAACGATTGAAGAGACTGTTCAGTACGCCTCTTGGGAATATGAAGGAGAAGTGGTTTCATGGTTAACAACCCTCAATGCTAGCCAAATATTCGAAAGTGGAGTCTATCACCTCACGGTGGCAGACAGCTGTGGAACGGTCTCCACGGATTCGACGTTCGTCATGGGTACCGGTACACTTTGCGCGGACTTGGATTGTCAACCACCTGTGGCCTTGATCAATGGGTTAGATGGCGGTGTGATTTACGCCTGCCCAGGTGAATTCATTGGTTTAGAAGGAGGAGAATCCTTCAGTGGGGCGGCATTGGGTATTTCAAATTATGAGTGGATCGGAGACCTTGGGCAAGCTGATATCAATAATGATGTCGCAGTGGTTTCTTTGGAGGCAGGGGTCTACGAAATCGGATTGGTGGTTGAAGCTGTGGACCTGGATTCCTTGGGCATGGAATGCACAGTCTCAGATACGGCTCATCTGACGATTGCCATTTCGTCATCCCCTGATTGGGACATCAGCCTTGATGGTGGTGCCTGCGAAGGAGATGAGGTTTATTTGAGTGGCGATGTGAGTTGGCCCGCGCTGTTCGACGGAGTCGATTTTCAACAATACGCTGGAATGGATGCGCCCGAGGTCATCCCGGATGACCAAACCCAATGTTATTCCAACAGCTTTGTCATTGAAGGATTTGAGGACGGCAGCACAATTACCAACGCAGAACAGGACCTCGATCACCTCTACATCAACATGGAACACAGTTTCATGGGGGATTTGACCATTTCTTACATCTGTCCAAATGGGCAGTCCGTCCAAGTTTTCCAGCAGGGCGGTGGAGGCACCAACCTTGGCGTTCCGGACCAACTGGACGGCACGGGGGCCGGCGCGGGTTGGGATTATTACTGGTCGCCGCTATCAACGTCAGGAACGTGGGCGGATAATGCAGGAGGTACATTGCCCTCGGGGACTTACGGTTCTGCCCAGCCGATGTCGCTGTTGGAAGGATGTCCTCTCAACGGCACCTGGACCATTGAAATTTGTGACAGCTATGGATTAGATGACGGCGCACTTTTCGATTGGGGGATTCAGTTCGATGAATCGTTCGAAGCGGACGAAGAAAATCCTGAGCAGGTGGCGGGTTGCGGTTCGTATTGGTGGGGGCCTCAAATCCTCGAGACATCAGAGGATTGCAGCAGCATCAACGCCCTGCCGCTCCAGGACGAATCGGAATACGTGTTCAGTGGGACGAATTCTTACGGGTGCACTTGGGATACAACGGTCACGGTAGCTTGGCTGGCTCCAGGTTGCATGGACCCCGAGGCGTTTAATTATAACGAATCGGCAGGATGTCCAGGGGAGTGCGTGTATTTTGAGGAATCGTGTGAATTCCTTGGGGCTGAAGATTGGCTGGAGTTGCCAATGGGGGTTTTTCCCGAGGAGTCAAGTGCCACTCATGGGGTTTACTGGGAAGGTGAATGGGTGATGAATGTTCCGGCTATGGTGCAAGACCCGGTGGCGGGGACGAATTACGCCGTAGAATCCTTCGAATGGGTGGATATCGTGGGTATGCCCCCGGGTTTGACAGCGGAATGGCCTGAAGGATCAATTTCAACGGAGTCACAGTCGTGTTTCACGGCTGTGGGCATTCCGGAGGAGCCCGGGGAATACACGTTCCAGGTTGTGGGCGATGTGGTCATATCCATTTTTGGGCAACCCATCACGCTGGGCACGTTGGTATTCGATGCATTGATTGTTGTCGAGGAGAACGAAAACGAAATCTTCGGTTGCACATATCCCACGGCGATTAACTACACCGCTTATGCCAATGATGACGACGGCACTTGCTTGTTCGCTGGTTGCACGGATGAAGAAGCGCTGAATTACTCGCCTCTGGCAACCCTTGGCGACCAAAGCTGCATTTACGAAGTCGATTCCGAATCCGGATGTGCTTCCGACACCAACCAAGACGGCATTGTTAGCGTGGCCGACTTGCTCATTCTCTTAGGTGAATTCGGCACGACGTGTCCATAAATCTTAACCTCCCCGCAATGCATAGACTGATTATTTTGTTTTCTGCTGCCTTGATGGCTTCAGCAGCTTCAGCCCAACTTCCCGATGGCAGCGTCGCCCCGGATTGGACGGCTACTGACATCAACGGTGTCGAACACAACTTATATGACCTGCTCGACGAGGGTAAAAAGGTTATTCTACAATTTTCGGCTACTTGGTGTGGACCCTGCTGGAGTTACCGCACGAGCGGTGTCTTGGAGGAGCTGTACGAGGATTACGGGCCGGATGGAACGGACGAATTGCGCATCTTCTTCATGGAGGCAGATGATACGACGACCGATAACGATTTGAACGGAACCGGTACGGCGACGCAGGGAGATTGGGTGACCGGTACGTCCTACCCTATTATTGATTACGCTGGGTCCATTTTTGATGACTTTGAATGCACCTATTACCCTACGATCTATACCATTTGTCCAAACCGAATCTTAACGGAAACCGGTCAAGTAAGTGCTGAAGAGCACGCCGCAATTTTTCAAGCGAACGAATGTGCTGCGGCCTCAGTGGCGAATGATCCTGCTTTGCTCGGCTACACAGGCGGCACTACTGCTTGCCCTGGAGAGCCAGTAAACTTGAGCGTTGATTTGATGAACTTGGGTGTGACCAACCTCCAGTTTTGCACCATTGCAGTGATGGACGGTAGCACCGAAGTCCTGTCGTATGACTGGTCAGGGGATCTCAGCACCTACGGAATCGCAAACGTTGATTTAGGAACGGCCGTATTTGACGCCAGCACGTCCTTCTCCATTGAAATCACATCCAGTGACGACAATGATGTCAACAACAGTTCTTCTGGAGCCGTCGAGCTGGCAGAGGAAAGTGCCATGTTAGTGAAAGTTGAAATCATGACAGACAACTGGCCGCAAGAGATTAGCTGGGACATTTCTGATGACGCAGGAAATGTCATTGAGTCCGTTGCCGAAGGTGAAGTAGCCGGTTCGGAAGGTGATGTCTTTGTTTGGTGGGTAAACGTTCCTGAGGCAGGTTGTTACGCCTTTACCACGAATGATGCGTATGGCGACGGCCTGAATGGCTCACAATGGGGGTCGATTAATGGCTCATGCGTGGTGACTTCTTGGCACGATGAAAACAACCTGGCGTCGGTAATCTACAATTACGATGGCTCGTATGAATACGAATCGGAACAAGCGGGATTGGCGGCAGATGACTTGCCATTCATAGTTGAAGATTGCACGGATGCAGCGGCTTGCAATTACAATCCTGCGGCAGAAATCGAAGATGGTTCATGCACATATCCCGGTTGCATGGATCCAATTGCGGTGAATTATGTTTCGGATGCCGGTTGCGCAGCTGCATGCCTATACCTCGAGTACACATGCGAATTCATTGGGAATGCGGCTTGGCAGTCCGTGGAGACGGCTGCATATCCCGAATGGCAGGCTGCGGTGCATGGTGTTGCTTGGGACGGCGAGTGGGTTTTGCACATTGCGAGCGAGATGGCAGAACCAACAACGGACGTGGTTTATCCCGTGCATCATTTTGATTGGACGGGCGTCAACGGCTTGCCAGATTGGGCGGAGGATGTGAGCTATGCATTGGGCGATGTTGGCCCGAATGAGCAGCAATGCATTTCAGCCTCAGGCATCCCAACGATGCCAGGCTTGTATGAAATTCAAGTGACAGGAGAGCTGTTCATCAGCATCTTCGGCCAGCCGTTCAGCATAGGAGAGCAGTCGTATCCAGTCTGGCTCGATATTGCTGAAAACCCAAATCCCATCGCTGGTTGCACGTACCCGTTGGCAACGAATCATTTGGTTTACGCCACCTTGGACGACGGCAGTTGCTTGTTTCCGGGTTGTACCGATCCGGAAGCGGGAAATTATAGCCCTGTAGCTAACATCGATGACGGCAGCTGCGGAGAAGGATGCACCACTGAACCCGCTGCCGAATGCTCCACCGATAACAACGGAGATGGAGTCGTCAATGTCACGGATTTGTTAATGTTACTGGGAGAGTTTGGAAATGAATGTGAATGATTTAAAAATGAAAAAGCAACTTTTGATATTGGTTTTTGCCTTTGCCGTGGTCTTTATGTCCAATGCTCAGACGTTCTCAAACGTCTCTTCATCTTTGCCTGACAGCTACAATAGCGGAAACTGTGTTGGTTTTACTGATATGGATAATGACGGATTTGACGATATCGTTGTGCTCGATGGCTCAACAACAGTCAAGGTTTTGTACCAAGATGGATCCGGAAATTTTTCAGAGGTGAACTACGGAAATGTTTCAAACAACAACCAGTGGGGAATGGCCATCGGTGATTACGACAACGATGGACACAAAGACGTTTTTTCCGGCGGTTCGTATGATGGCGTGCACGTGAAGCACATCGAAGACATTGGTCAATGGTCAGATTTTGATTTGGACAATGGATCCATGTTCATGCAGGGATGTAATTTTGCAGACATCGACAACGATGGCCAGTTGGATGTCTTTGGTTGCCATGACGACGGACTTTCGCGCATATGGAAGGGCAATGGGTCAGCTTTGGACTACGATCAAGAGTTGATTGACTTGACCAATTATGACTACAGCGACTATCCGTCAACAGATCACAGTGGTAATTATGGTTCCGTATTCTGTGATTTTGATCACGATGGTGATTTGGATTTAACCATTGCAAAATGCCGACAATTTGTGAGTGACCCGAATGACCCTCGTCGCATCAACCAAATTTGGATGAACAATGGCGATGGCACTTGGTCTGAGGTGGCAGAGGAGCGAGGATTGGTGTTGAATGAGCAGAGCTGGACCGTGGATTATGCGGATTATGACAACGATGGTGACTTTGATTGTTACCTGACCAATCACTCGACAACGATGAAGTTGCTCCAAAATGATGGAAGTGGCTACTTTACCGATGTTACGGACGAGGCGGGCTTGGGTGTTAGTGGTTTTGTCTTGCAAGCAAAAATGACTGACTTTGACAACGATGGATTTGTGGATGTTCTGATCTCAGGAGGCTTCCATTCTTATTTTCACAACAATGGCGACGGTACATTTACGGAGCAGAATGTTTTTGTTGGAGCAGATACTATGCACAGCTTTGCTGTTGGGGACGTCAACCGAGACGGCTTTGCAGATTTGTACGCGAGCTACGGAAATGGATACAACAGCCCTGACAACAACAACGATGATATCTTATGGTTGAACCAAGGAAACGATAACCATTGGATCGCTTTCGATTTGGAAGGCATCGAGTCCAATAAAGATGCTGTAGGCGCAACCGTAGTGATTACAGGCGACTTCGGCACGCAAATCCGAGAGGTTCGTGCAGGTGAGAGCTACGGAATCACCAACACGTTTGCTTGCATGTTCGGTTTGGGAGAAAACAACAACGTTGAGACGGTAACCATCAGCTGGCCAAGCGGCACGCAGACGGAAATTGAAAACCCAAGCATTGATCAATACCATAACTTACTCGAAGCGCCGTGCTTTACGGATTTGATTCTGACGGTCAGCGGAGAGACATCCATTTGCCCAGGAGAAACGGTTGATTTGATTGTAGAAGGCGACTTTGCCAGCTACGCGTGGTCCAATGGTTCAACCGATGCGACGCTGTCAATCGGGGAATCGGGGAACTACACTGTTATCGCGTATGATGCTGAAGGGTGTGCAGCGATATCAACGGTAGTCTCAGTAGAAGTCTTGAATCCCATCATTCCTGAGATTGTGATCTCGGGTGCATTGACATTTTGTTCTGGAGGATCGGTCAGTCTAGCCGCAGGAAATGCAGGTAGTTATCTATGGTCGAACGGTTCTGTTGATCCAGAAATCCTCGTTACGGAACCAGGGACGTATTTTTTGACAGTCACTGATTTTTGCGATAATCTGAGCTTATCGGAAACGATTATTGTGAATGAATTATCCAATCCAGAACCACCTATAATTAGTGGGTCGATGAATCCTGAATTTCCTGACTTCATATTTTTCGAGTCTTCTTCTGAGACAACTCATTGGTTTGACTCGGAAACGGCAGTGGAGGCTCTCGCAGTTGGTTCGAGCTATGAGTTGGATTCGCAAATTTCGAATACGATCTGGGCAGAGAATGTTTCATCTGGGGATATTGAGCAGGCAATTGGAGGTCGAACAGAGGCAGGCGAAGGCCAGTACCATGACAACAGCATTCGATGGTTGCTCTTCGATGCATATGAGGATATCGTGATTCACAGTGTGGATGTGTTCGCTAACGAGGCGGGTCCGCGTGAGATTGGCGTTGTGGACTACAATGGTGACGTTGTGGTCTCTGGTGCGTTTGACTTAGAAGAGGGGATGAACACAATCGTTCTTGACTTCGAGGTGGAAGAGGGAAGCGATTACGGTTTGCGCTCGTTGGATGATGATCCTCAACTTTGGCGTGATGCGCCTGAAACAGATTTGAACTATCCATACGCGATTGGTGATTTGGCGTCCATTACGCAGAGCACTGCAGGTGGAAACAATGCCTACAACTATTACTACTTCTTCTACAACTGGGATGTCCGATTGCCAGTAATTTCGTGTTCATCTGAGCGTGTAGAAATTGCTTTTCTTTCTGACGGTTGCACTGATTCTTTGGCTTGCAATTATGATCCGAATGTCGCCGAAGATGATGGGTCATGCACATACCCCGGGTGTCTAGATTCAACGGCTTCCAATTATGCCGCTGACGCTGGATGTGAAGGTGATTGCTTCTATCTTTCATACGATTGCGCATCAATCGGTAACGAATCTTGGGGAAATGAAGATATGGGGCTCTTTCCCGAATTGCAGCAGGCCACGCATGGGGTCTTTTGGGCAGGTGAATGGGTCTTTAACGTTCCTGCAGTGGTTTTGGAGCCGCAATCGGGAATTTATTATCCTGTTGATCACGTCGAATGGATTGGAATTGACGGATTGCCGGAGTGGGTTGAAGATGGCGATTTTGGCTTAGATGAACTAGATGCGAGTTCGCAGTATTGTCTTTCAACCTCGGGCACACCGGTCACCGCAGCGATGCATGAAATCAACGCTACAGGACATGTGTACATTTCTGTTTTTGACCAAGAATTCAGTGTTGGTCTGCAGGTGTTCTCAGCCTGGCTTGAAGTCCTAGAAAACCCCAATCCGATTCCGGGGTGCATGTATGGAAATGCTTTTAACTTTTTATCTTACGCAACGGACGATGATGGAAGTTGTTTGTTCGCGGGATGCACGGATGCAGAGGCAGGGAATTACAATCCACTCGCGACCATTGACGACGGCTCGTGCGGAGATGCCTGCGACACCAATTCAGATTCCATTTGCGAGACGGATATTGACAATGACGGCACGGTAAGCGTTTCAGATTTGCTCTTACTACTCGGAGATTTTGGCACCGCATGTACCGAATAATGACATCATGAAAAACTTCACGCACATCATCACCATGGCCTTCATGGCTGCAGCTGTTTCGGCTTCTGCCCAAGTAGGAGTGACGCTGCCTAAGGCTCCGCTCCTGGCAGGCACACCAAATGATGCCACCCCAGTGACTTCGTTCAATCCGATACCCGTTGCGTTGCAACAGGGCATGACCAATATCCTGTTTTATGAGGATTTTGCGAACGGCTTTGCCGGCAACAACGGCATCGGCGCTTGGTCAGCGGAAGACACTGGTGATGGATTGATTTGGCAGGCGGTAGATAGCGAAGGCGCGGGGTACTTCGCCAATGGGACCGCATCCGGAGTTTTCCCTCCGGCTGGTGAATTCTCGACCAACATCGGCACACTGAATTCGACCACTGCAGCCAACGGTTGGATGGTGTTTGACTGCGATTACTACAATACACCAATATCGGAGGGGTACGAGAACACCGAAGGGTGGATCACCTCACCAATTTTGGATTTTGGAAACGTGGGTTCGGTGATCATTGCGTGGGATCAGTACTTTCGGTACTGTTGTTACCCAGATGCTCCCATTTACCTCCAGGTGAGCAGCGACGGTGGCGCCTCCTGGACCACTTTCGATGCGCACGGCACATTCATCGAATCCGCCAATAGCGCATCGGTCAATCCACTCCCAACTTCGGTGGATATTTCTTGTGCCGCGGCTTATCAGTCCAATGTACTCATCCGTTTCTCCCACCTGCAGGCGCCAGAAACCGGCGATGCCTACAGCCACTACTATTGGGGGATTGACGATGTGACCATTTACGAAAACACGACCTCGAATGACTTGGAGGCTGTTCAATTGACCAATGGTGATGTTTTCAATGTGTTCGAGTACCGAATTACGCCTATGGAACAGCGGATTTCCGCTTCAGAGGGAGGGTTAATCGCAGGCCTCATGTACCGAAATAACGGCGTGCAGGATGAAGATGCTGTGGTGCTGGTTGAGGTGCTGAATTCTGATGGGGCGATCATTCACACGGTTCAAGAGGGAATTGGAACAGTGAGCGCTCCGGTGAATGCAACCGTATGCCCGAATCCCCCTCAGGATTCGGTATACATTCAAACGGGCTGGGCCCCTGTTGCGATGGGAACGTATACCCTGCGCGCAACCATCTCGTCCACAGCAGGATCGGACTTTACACCTGAAAATAACGTCATCAGTAAAACCATTGTATTTACCGATTACGAGATGGGGCATGATGATGAAGGAATGTTGGATTACGAGTTCACGCCACAAGATTCGGAGATCAATGGATTGTTCAATCCCTGTGGGTATGGGAGTTTCTTCCATATGCAAAATGCAGGGTCCCTTGCATACGGGATAGCAGTGAGATTTGGTCCGAACAGCGGAGGGGGCGACCTGGAATTTGAAACGCGGCTTTACACTTTCGACGGGGCGGTAAGTTTGACTGATTCGCCTTTTGAGTCGACCTATTGGGTATACAGCGATTCTTGGACGCCGGATAGCACAGGGAATGGTGAGTATGTATACCTGCCGTTCGATGATCCAATTGAACTGACCAATGAGAATTTTTACTTCGCGGGTGTAATCAGTGAATTTGAAAGTGAAGCCCAGTTGACGGTTTTGGGCAATGCCGACAGCGATACCGACGGTTCGACAGGAGATTACGGTCTAACAGGGGCTGGTGATTTTACTTGGTTTACATCGCAAACTGCAACCCCAGCGATTCGACTGGTACTGAGTCCTGAGCCGTTCATTTATCCGGGTTGTACCGATCTCGCAGCGTGCAATTACGATGCAGATGCAGAGGAAGACGATGGCTCGTGTGAGTACGATTCGTGCGTAGGCTGCACGGATGATTTAGCCTGTAATTTTAATCCAAGCGCTACCATATCGGATCCCAACGCATGCACCTACCCCGGATGCCAGGACCCAACTGCCTCCAATTACGATGCAACGGCGGGTTGTGCGGGCGAATGCTTGTACTTGACGTACGATTGCGCTTCCATCGGTGACGAGGCGTGGACAGCAGAGGGCATTGGTCTTTTCCCGGATTGGCAAGATGCGATGCACGGTGTGCCTTGGGAAGGTGAGTGGGTGTTCAATATTCCAGCGACGATTGTGGAGCCAGGATCTGGTGTTTCATACGGCGTTCATCACGTCGAATGGAGCTCGGTGACCGGCATTCCTTCCTGGGCAACCACAGATTACGCATTGGCAGACCTGGAAGCGAGTTCCCAGCATTGCATCGCAGCAAGCGGAACACCAGCCACCCCCGGGTTACACGAAATAACAGCCTCGGGTGAAGTATTCATTTCCATCTTCGGCCAACCCTTCAGCATCGGTGAGCAATCCTTCTCGGCGACGCTCGAGGTCATGGCCAACCCCAATCCCATTCCGGGCTGCACCTACCCACTGGCCAGTAACTACCTGTCGTACGCAACCCTGGATGACGGAGGCTGTGAGTATTGGGGCTGCACCGATATTGATGCAGCGGATTTTAATCCATTTGCTAACATCGACGATGGCAGCTGCGGCGACGGTTGCGATCCGCTCACTGGATCCAATTGTGCTTCGGACAGCAACGGCGATGGCCAGGTCAACGTGACCGACTTATTGATCTTGCTCGGAGAATTTGGAGGGATATGCGAATGATGATGCCGAGATGTCTTTTGGTGGTAACTCTCTGCTGCCTGAGCTGCAGTTTGGCTTCCAGCCAAATAGTGCTGGTTGAGGTTTCTGCCGAGGCGTCCGCACATGCAGGAACGGCTGATGCCGAAGAGATTTCAACCCAATGGGGAGTGACCAACACAGGAGGGCAGACTCAGTTCTTGATGGTTACGCGGTTTGTTGACTCATCGGTGCAGCCTTGGAATTGTCCGTACAATGCAGGAGCTGATGGTGCCTATGACCGCTTCTGCTGGGGCCCCATCTGTTATCCGCACTGTTCAACCAGCTCGAGTGATTCACCGGCCAATCTTGTGGCCATCGCTTCTGGTGACACGAATTGGACCTTTGTGGCGGATTACTACCCTGCTGAACTGATCGGTTCGACCTCAGTAACGTATTGCTTTCATCCGCTCAGCGGCGTGGGAAATGGGGTTTGTCATACCATTGCGTTCGAGCTTGAACCCGCAGTGACGGGCTGCACGTATCCCACGGCGGCCAATTTCAATGCGATTGCGGGTGAAGACGACGGATCGTGTGTTTTTCCAGGTTGCTTGGATGCAGCGGCGGTGAATTTCAGTCCGCATTTCAATTCCGATAGTGGTGACTGTGACTACGGGGATGGTAGTGCCCTTTGCAGCGAAGACATTACGGGAGATGGTGCCGTGAATGTCACGGATTTACTGGCGCTACTCGCGAGCTTTGGTCTCATTTGCGTGCCATGATTCAGCGGCCTTCGATTGTTGTTTAATTTGTACATTGCTCGATGAAACAATGTAAAACAAAGGTGAAGGCATCAGGATTGGCGTTGTTATTGTTTTTTTGCGCTGGGTCCATGGAGGCGCAGGTGACGGGCATATCCGTAGGAGAATACGTAAACCACACCACAACAGGTATTGTCGAATTGAATGGCATGATTACCTACCGGGTTTATGTTGACTGTACCAATGCTCTTGATGAGGTCTCTGCTGTTTATGGCGATGCGACCTCGCCCTTGACCTTGATTTCAACGGCAGGGTTTTACCAGAATGGCTTCGGGGAGCCATACGGTTGGAGCATCAATCCTGCCTTCTTTGGTGCGTTCCCAGCGTTGGAATATGATTCTTGGATCACAATAGGATCCGAAAACAACGTGGTCATAGGAACGCACAATACTGTTGGACTCGACATGGAGAACTTTGAGGCTGGGGGTGATTTGGTTGTTGACCAAGCAAATGGAGGTTCTTGGTTCACGCTCTATGGAGATGCTGCTGCGCAGGCGGGGGATGATCTCAAAGTGTTGATTGCTCAATTGACCATCCCTGCTGGGAGTGCTTTCACGGGCAACTTCAATGTTCAACTTTTCGTGAATGGCGAGCAATCGAATTCAACGCAATACCCAGCAGTGCCATTCAGCTCTCAAGCGGATGCCATTTTCGGTTGCATGGATCCTGAAGCAACGAACTACAATGCGGACGCTACAGAACAGGGAGAAGTTTGCACTTATCCTTGCGCTCTGGACATTTCAATCACGGAAGTAACAGGCACAAGTTGCCCTGGGACGAGCGATGGAGAAGTAATGGTTACTGCTGCTGGCGGTCAGCTGGGTGTTTTGTTCCAAATCGAGGGAGATAATTCGGAGCTAGAGCTAGCAGTTGGGAATTTTAACGAGCTAGCAGGAGGGGTGTACACAATTACTGGCACAGACGGTGCCGGTTGTGTAGCCTCTATTGAGGTTGAGATTGTTGAGCCAGCTCCAATTGTAATTGAAGCGTTATTGATTGATCCGATTAGCTGCAATGGCGGTTCAGACGCTGTGATTTCAGGAACGTCACAGGGGGGCACGGGAGTCCTGAGTTTCAGCTTGAATACAAGCTTTACAAACAGCTCCAATGAACTGTATTTTGATGGTTTGGGGCCTGGACTTTATAGTGTCCTAGCAATGGATGAGAATGGCTGTTTGGTTACGGGTCCTGTGATTTCCATAGAATCCCCAGCGCCCCTCTCGGTTATTGTTGCGGGTGGTCAAGATGCGATTATGGGTTCTACATGCGCAGACAGCGAAGACGGGATTGCCGCTTTGATATCCTTCGGTGGCTCGGGGGGAGCAGGCTCGGGCATGCAATTCAGTTCCGATGGAGTCAATTTTTCGCCC
>Ga0206123_10003240_pt1 | contig 13531 bp, 14 predicted proteins | sample Helgoland_Spring_2_FD_160086 | JGI IMG/M metagenome (GOLD analysis project Ga0206123, IMG submission 160086) | Pelagic subsurface seawater microbial communities from Kabeltonne, Helgoland, North Sea - Helgoland_Spring_Bloom_20160316_1 | ecosystem: Environmental > Aquatic > Marine > Epipelagic ... | reverse complement strand
TGTAGCTAAGCAAATAATAAATAGTAACACCAGAACAAATAATTGATTATAAATAGTAAAATTCTCCCAATTTACTACAAAAACATTTCTGATGTAATTATTCACATCCAACAAAAATAATCCTCCAACAATAAATTTATATACTAAAAAATAAGCCAAAGGAGTACACAAACCAATAAATGAGACTATAAAATCTCTCCAAGTTGGAGTTGTTGTAAAAATCAAAACAATCCAAAATAGAAGAAAATAGGGGGACATCGGAAAATATATTAAGCCTACCAAACTGAATAAAAATCCAATGCTAAATGAAATTGAAAAAGCATTTTTAGTAGCATAAATTCTAAACAATTGATGTAGCGCCAACAAAACAACTGTATTCGCTAAAACAACCTCGTTTAATTTAAAAAGCCAAATAAAACAACTGTTTAACAAAATGTATATTAAACTCGTTAAATGAGAATTATCTTTTACTAATTTATATTCACTTACAACAAAGTTTAAATAGATTGACTGAATAGATAATAGTAGTATCATCAAAATTAAATCTAACCACCTTAAGTCTGTCGATAATAATTTGGGATGAACTGTATCTGATAAAAAAGCAGGAGTCCATAATAAAAGGAGTACCAAAATAGCTAGTCCGTTTAATATTTTTCGATTTGATTTGAATACTCCTATCAGCATTTCACAATATTAATCAAATATTTTTTTGATTATTAAAGATAAATTCTACTTTTGTTGTTATAAAATTAAAAGTTATGACAGAGTTTCTTTATTGGTTAGGACATTTTTTAGACGATGTATTTGCAAACACACTAGTTCCTTTAGGTAACATTCCTAATTATTTCTTTATCATTATTGGTTTTGGCTTACTATTTTGGTGGTTAGGGCTTCAAAAAAAATATAACGAAAAAGCAGAATCAGATTCAAAGCAATTAAAGTAAGAACTGATTTAATATCTATACAAGAAAACCTCGAACTAAGTTCGAGGTTTTTTATTTTAGCATAATTCACAATATTATGTTGATAATCCTTGGAGGGTAAAAAAAAAGTCGTAAATTCGCAGCCCCATTTTAGGGTATATTGTAAAATTTAAAACAAAATATAGTGGATACATTAAGCTATAAAACGGTTTCAGCAAATGCAGCTACAGTTGATAAAGACTGGGTAATTGTTGATGCTCAAAACGAAACATTAGGAAGATTAGCATCTAAAGTTGCATTTCTAATTAGAGGTAAGCATAAAACAAACTTTACTCCGCATGTTGATTGTGGTGACAACGTTGTTGTTATTAATGCAGGGAAGATTAAGTTAACTGGTAATAAATGGGATGAGAAAAAATACATTTCTTATTCTGGATATCCAGGCGGACAAAAAGTAGCTACTGCTGCCGAAGTAATGGCTAAAAACCCTATCAAAATGGTTGAAAAATCAGTTAAAGGGATGTTACCAAAAAACAAATTGGGAAGTGCTTTATTCAGAAACCTTTATGTATATGAAGGGGCTGAACACCAACAAGAAGCTCAACAACCAAAAGAAATTAAAGTAAGCGACCTTAAATAAGAAACATGGAAGTAACTAACGCAATCGGAAGAAGAAAGAAAGCAGTAGCAAGAGTTTACCTTACAAAAGGTAAAGGAAATGTTGTTATCAACAAAAAAGACTACAAAGAATTCTTTCCAACTTCAGTATTACAAGGAAAAGTTCAACAAGCATTTGAAGCTACAGAAACAGCAAAAACTTACGATGTAAAAGTAAATGTAGCTGGTGGTGGAATTACAGGTCAAGCTGAAGCAGTAAGACATGCAATTTCTAGAGCTTTAGTTAAAATTGACGAAGAGAACAAACCTTTGTTAAAAGCTCAAGGCTTAATGACAAGAGATCCAAGAATGGTAGAAAGAAAGAAACCAGGACAACCAGGAGCTCGTAAGAAATTTCAATTTAGTAAACGTTAATATAAATTATTGTTTAGTATCTAAATTTTTAAGACTCTGTTTATGCAGGCTACTTAAGAATTGAGATTATTAAAGAATGTAAACAATTAAAAAAAATGTCAAAAGTAGATTTTAAAGAATTACTTGATGCAGGTGTACACTTTGGTCACCTAAGAAGAAAATGGAATCCAAAAATGGCTCCTTATATTTTTATGGAGCGTAACGGTATTCACATTATCGATTTACACAAAACAGCAGCAAAATTAGAAGAGGCATCAGCTGCACTTTCACAAATTGCAAAATCTGGAAAGAAAATTATGTTTGTCGCTACTAAGAAACAAGCTAAAGATGTAGTTGCTGAAAGATGTAAAGCTATCAACATGCCTTTCGTTACAGAAAGATGGCCTGGTGGAATGTTAACTAACTTCGTTACAATTAGAAAAGCCGTAAGAAAAATGGCTGAAATTGATAAGATGAACGAAGATGGTAGAATGGCTGCGCTTTCAAAAAGAGAAAGATTACAAATTGCTCGTCAAAGAGCTAAATTAGAAAAGAACTTAGGTTCTATTGCTGATTTAACTAGATTACCTGCTGCTATTTTTGTAGTAGATATTATGAAAGAGCACATTGCTATCGCTGAAGCAAAAAAATTAGGAATTCCTACTTTTGCTATTGTTGATACAAACTCAAATCCGAATTTAGTTGATTTCGCTATTCCAGCAAATGATGATGCTACAAATTCTATTGACAAAATAATGGAATTAGTAACTAAAGAAGTTGCAAAAGGGTTAGCTGAAAGAAAAGCTGGAAAAGATAAGTCTAAAGCAGAAGCAGCAACTAAAAAAGCTGAAAAGCCAGCAGAAAAAGTTGAAGCTAAAGAAGAGGCTAAGGCTGAATCAAAATAATACAACATACTATATAATACATATTTAACATGTCAAAAATTACAGCAGCAGACGTAAATAAATTACGTAAGCAAACAGGTGCAGGAATGATGGACTGCAAAAAAGCTTTAGTTGAAGCCGAAGGAGATTTCGACCAAGCAATTGATATCTTAAGAAAAAAAGGACAAAAAGTTGCCGCTAAAAGAGGTGATAGAGATGCAAACGAAGGTTTGATCTTAGCAAAAACTACTACAGATGGTAAAAAAGCTGTAATGGTTGTTGTAAATTGTGAAACTGATTTCGTAGCACAAAATGCTGATTTCAACACATTTGCTACTACAATTTTAGATGCAGCTATCGCTAATAGCCCAGCTTCTTTAGATGCTTTAAAAGCACTAAACTATACTGGTGAAGCTTTAACTATTTCAGAAAAAATTACTGAACAAACAGGAGTTATTGGAGAAAAGATTGATGTTTCGGGATACGAAGTTGTAGAAGCTGATACTACTATCGCTTACAATCACCCAGGAAACAGATTAGCATCTATCGTAGGTTTAAACAAATCTAGTGATGCTGTTGCTGAAGCAGGAAAACAAGTTGCTATGCAAATTGCTGCTATGGACCCTATTGCTTTAGATGAAGCAAGCGTTGACAGTGCAATCATTGAAAAAGAAATGGCTTTAGGTAGAGAAATTGCTGAGCAAGAAGGTAAACCTGCCGAAATGCTTGATAAAATTGCTACCGGAAAAGTTAAAAGATTTTTAAAAGACAATACATTGTTAAATCAAATGTCTCTTAAAGACAACAAGAAAACAGTTGCCCAAGCATTAAATGAAGTTGAAAGCGGATTGACCGTTACAGATTTCAAAAGAGTTATGCTAGGTTAATTCAAATATCATTTTTAAAAAGAGAGAAATTTATTTCTCTCTTTTTTTTGCCCAAAAGCGGGGTATCCCCGCTGATAAAGATCAAAACGCTCAACTTTACCGCATAAAGTTAAGCGTAAAACAAAAATGTAACACTATAAAACTATGGCTTTCAAAAGAATACTTTTAAAATTAAGTGGTGAAGCCCTTATGGGGGATAAGCAATTTGGAATAGATAATAACAGACTTGCACTTTACGCAAAAGAAATAAAAGAAGTTGTTGACCAAGGCGTACAAGTTGCAATTGTAATTGGTGGCGGCAACATTTTTAGAGGAATACAAGCTGAAGAAGGTGGTATGGAACGTACACAAGGAGACTACATGGGAATGTTAGCTACTGTTATTAATAGCATGGCTTTGCAATCTGCATTAGAGGCTGAAGGGGTTTATACCAGATTACAATCAGCAATTGAAATGAAAGAAATTGCTGAACCTTTTATCAAAAGACGAGCTGTACGTCACCTACAAAAAGGGAGAGTAGTTATTTTTGGTGCAGGAACTGGGAACCCTTACTTTACAACAGATACAGCTGCAAGTTTAAGAGCGATTGAAGTTGAAGCTGATATTATTTTAAAAGGAACCCGAGTTGATGGAATATACACTGCAGATCCTGAGAAAGATAGTTCTGCAAAAAAATACAACACTATTTCATTTGAAGAAGTTTACGAAAAAGGATTAAACGTTATGGATATGACTGCCTTTACACTGTGTAACGAAAATAAACTTCCTATCATTGTTTTTGATATGAATACTCCTGGAACATTAAAAAGAGTAGTAAATCAAGAGGCTAATGTTGGAACGTTAGTGGAATTTTAATATCTTTATTTAAAATTTGAAAACATGAACGAAGAAATTCAATTTATTTTAGACGGAGCAAAGGAAGCTATGGATAATGCAATGGAGCATTTAGATTCACAACTTCAAAAAATTAGAGCTGGTAAAGCAAGCCCTATGATGTTAAGCAAAGTTGTTGTTGAATATTATGGTGCATTAACTCCAATAGCTCAAGTAGCAAACGTAAACGCTATTGATGGAAGAACCTTATCAGTTCAACCTTTTGAAAAATCTTTGTTAGATGAAATTTGCAAAGGAATTTCTCATGCTAATTTAGGATTGAACCCTCAAAATAATGGAGAATCTATTCTAATTAATATCCCAGCACTAACAGAAGAAAGAAGAAGAGATTTAAGTAAGCAAGCTAAAGCTGAAGGAGAAGATGCTAAAGTTGTTACTAGAAATGCACGTAAAGATGCAAATGATGAGATTAAGAAGTTGAAAAATGACGGATTAAGCGAAGATCAAGTGAAAGATGCTGAAAACGAAGTACAGAAAGTAATAGATATTTATACCGCTAAAATAGATGCGTTAATCGCAGCTAAAGAAAAAGATATTATGACCGTTTAACAGTCGAATTAAATCAAAATACTACATTAGTGAAATGATTTATTTTTATCCCATTACAAAACGAAGCATGCCCATACTGGCATGCTTTTGTTTTTTATTATATTCTTGTGATTTTCAAACAAAAAAACTGGCCAAATTTGAATTAGAGTTTAACGCTGAAAAAATCAATATAGGTGATTATGTTAACGGACAAATTTCTTATCAAGACAGAAATGGTTCATTTAACGCTGAAAACGTCCCTATAAAAATTAAATACCGTGGTAATGCTAGTTCTCTTCATCCCAAAAAAAATTTTTCTTTAAAATTATCTGAAAAACTTTGCTTTATAAAATCACGATGTCATAAGAGATGGAAATTAAATGCAGAATACACAGATAAAACCTTTATGAGAAATAAATTAAGTTATGACTTATTTAGCCAGTTATCTCCAAAAAATATTGCTCCCAGAATAAATTATGTGGAAGTTAAGGTAAATAATAGTTATGGAGGGTTATATAGTCTAACCGAAAGAGTTGATAGTGAATTACTTGGTTTTATTAAGCAAGATACAAATGCTGTTCTTTTTAAAGATGCACCTATTTCCTACCCAACAGATGAACATGAAAAGCGACATGAAGACTTTATTGCTTATAGTAACTGGGCCGAATTTTACAAAGGTTTTTCTGAAAAATCAATGGAAAAACTAATTAAGAGAGTCTATTACAATCAACGTTACCCTAAAATAAATAAGAGTGATAAGAGCTATTTAATTCATCACCTTACCAACTTTATCTTTAATTCTACTGATGAAGAATTTAAAAATGAAGAAACATTTAATGCTCATTTTGATATAAATAACCTGATAGATTGGCACTTATTGCTTTTAGTCAGCAATAATGGTGACGGGTTAGTTAAAAATTTTTACTTATATCGACAAGGGAGTAAAATGCCTTTTAAAATATGTCCATGGGATTATGACCATGGTTTTGGAAGAGATGGAGGTGGAGAATTAAATTTAGATGAATTTATTAATCTTGATGAAATAGCCATTCTAAATCGTTTGTTGAAAACGAATGCTTTTAACTACAGAGAGAAATTATTAAACAAATTTCTTCTTTTGAAGGAAAAAAACATCCTCACAAAAAGTAACATACATAATATGATAGATGATAATGTTTCTATTTTAAACCCTCACATGAAGAAAAATGAAGAATTATGGCCACTTGATCATATTGATTTTTTTAATAAAAAAAACAACTTCTTTTCTGAAGTTACTTTAATGAAAGTTTGGGTTGAAAAAAGATTGCCCAAAGTCGAAAAATACTTGCACAATCTTCAGTTAGAAAACAATTAGATTTTAAAGTTAGCTGGAAGCCTTAAATTAATTACAATATTTTTTCCATATTGTAAATACCGTTTTGTTTTAAACAAAATAAAAAAGGGAGCGATTATTAATCACTCCCTATTCAATAATGAACTAATTTACACTCTTACATACTAACTTAAAAATGAAAAATGTTCGTTTATTAATCTTATTGAATTTCTGTTACAAAAGCAATTTCGATATCTGTATCTCCAGGAGCACAAGTTCCATCTTTCACATCTGGCTGGTGTTTTAAAGTAACTGTTGTTTCTCCAGTAGCAGCTGCTCCTGTTGACCAAAATGTAGCAATTCCAACCTCGTATGTTCCATCAGAATCTGTTCTTGTAATAGCAACATTTGTGTTTGATTGAGCATAGCAAAATAAATGCTCATCATCTTCTTGTTGAACTTCTAATGTAATATCCTCTGCTGGGCTTTCAGATTCGTTTAACAATTGAATTGTTGCAGTATAATAAGTATTAGCAACTAATCTAATCGTATCATGTTCTGTAGGAGCATTTCCTCCATCTCCATCAGGATCTCTAAAGGCAACTTGAACAGAAGGCTGAACTCCTGCTGTATCTACAAAATTAAGTATAGCACTTGTTATTAACTCTTCTTCATGAACAGGAGTTGTACCTCCCCCACTTGGCGCTGCTGGCTCAGGAGTGTCATCATCTTTACTACATCCTACCATTACCGTTGTTAAAGCAATTGCTATTAAAATTGAATACGTTTTAATTCTTGTCATTGTTTTTATTGTTTTCATTATTTTATTTTTTAAAAAGTTAATTTAAGTTTAAGGGTATAATTTCTACCCATTTCATCTGCATAATATCTAAACCTATTTAAGTAGTCTCGATACGTTTTATTTAATAAATTTTTAATTTTAAAGTCCACTATTAATTTTTGTTTTTTAGCTATTGGAATACCAAACCCCATTCCTGTGCTTAATAAATTATACGCATTAGGAGGTTCTGAATAGTCACTATTATCTGGAACTTGATTTTGCTTTAAAACACTTTGAATTCCTGCCTCTACATAAACATCCGTTAACTTATTTATTTTAAGAAACTCATAAGATAAAGTATTCTCAAATCTGTTAGCAGGCATCCCTACCAACCATTCGTTAGCAGTTAAATTGTAGGCATTTAAAAAGGCCGTTTTACCCTCCCAAGTTAAATGATTCGTAAACTGATAACTCACTTTTAGATCAACACCTGTTAAAGCAGCATCTACCTGCGTATAATTAAATGTTGGAAACGCACCTCTAATTGTTAATGTAGCTGGAAGTGTTGGTTTTAAGTAAATAAAATCATTGATACGATTATAATAACCTTCTATTTGAATTAGAAAATCTTTATTTACATAATCAATAGCAACGATAGTATTATAAGCTCTTTCCGCAATTAAATTAGTATCACCATACTCTACTGCTGCAGCTCCATGATGTAATCCATCGCTAAAAAGTTCACTAACATTTGGAGGGCGCCAAGCCATACCAAAATTAACTCTAGATGTTAACTTGTCATTAGGCTTATAAATAGCTCCTACACTTGCTGAAACATTATTATAGGTGTAATCATAACTATCATAATCCCTTCTACTCCTATTCCACTTATATACTTTCTGATAAATATAATCGTATCTTAAACCTGTTTCAAATTCCAATTTAAAATTTTTGCTCCTCCATTTCTCAATTAGAAACACACCTGTTCCATATTTTCTAAAAGCAGGTATAAATTCTCTACCTTCAAATGTATTCGCTTGATTAATTGTAGCTACACCTATTTGGGTATTGAAAGCTGATGTTCTATTTTGTTTCCAACTTAGTTCTCCTAAATGAGTAGTTATTTCAAACTGCAATTCGGGTAAATTTAAAGCTGCGATACTATCATTTCTTGGTAAATGCTTGTCATACTCTTGACGTAAATTATATTGCCGAGCATATACAAAGTTTAATTTTCCAATATCACCAGTTAACCAGTAAGCTTTCACTTTAAACAATTCATGTTCTATGTGTTGCAAGGGCCTGTTAATATCGTAAGTAAAATCAGCAGATTCTAATGGTTCAGAAGCTTCAATTGCTCTTTGTAGGTCAGTTAAGTTTCCAATATGTGCTGCAGAAAATATTCCGATATCTGTATTAAACTTACTATAGAAAGTTTCTACACCATATTTTTCTTTATTATAACCTAACGCCCACGAAAAATTATACTCTTTTAAGCCTGTGTTTTTTAAATAGTAATTAGGAGTGGTTACATTTCCTGACCTTTTTAACGTTCCTTGTAATCTCCAACTCAATCCTTTTAATTTACCAACATTACCATCCAATGTAGCTGAAGAAACCCCTAACCTTCCGTTAGAAGCCCCTGCCAAATTCAACTCTCCGTTTATCCCCGATGAATCTCTTAATGCACGAGGCTCAACTAAAACAACTCCAGCAATAGCATTTGCTCCATAGCGAATTCCATCAGCGCCTTTTATAACGCTTAATTTATCAGCAATATATGGGTCAATTTCTGGAGCATGTTCATTCCCCCACTGTTGTCCTTCTTGTCTTATTCCATTATTTAGAATTAGGACTCTATCGCTATGTAAACCATGTATTACTGGTTTAGAAATACTACTTCCTGTATTTAAAGTTGTTACTCCTGCAATTGTTTTTAAACTCTCACCCAAAGATTCTCCTCTAGACTGGTTTAATTCTTTCACAGAAAGTTCCTTTTTCGATACAGAAACTATTTCCTCAACCCCATCCTCCTGAAGTGTAAATTGCTTTAACTCTTCAGCATGGTGTTCTGGATAAAAATGATGTTTTAAACTTTTTGTTATGGTTACCGTTTCTGTAACAGGATCGCAGCCTAAATGACTTACAATTATCGTATAAGTGTCTTTACACAAATTTTCAATTTTGTAATTCCCCTTATCATCAGAAACCGAACCACGACCTAACTCTTTAACATAAACTGTTGCAAACATTAAAGGTGTTTTGTCGTGTTCATCAATAACTCTTCCTGATAACGTGTAATTACATGATGCTGTTTGTGTAAAACAATTGGAAGTACTCAGAAACAATACCAACACAAAAAGCAGCTTGCTATGAAGCATACTATATTATATTTGGTAAAAAAATGATTGAAAAGAGAACACATTTGTTCTCCTTAATAACACTATTTAAAATAGTGGACTAAATAGATAAAGGTGGTCCCCTTAAAGAAATTGAACTAGAGCAAAGGTTCTTTGCTAACCATAAAAATTGAATTTTAATTTTATTTTCTTGATAGCGAATAATTTTATCAAAATCAGCAAAAAACGTATCAAATAAACTGACTGAAAAATTGAAATCACAAATAAAATCTAAATGAGCAAATTCATGCTGATGAAAGTGACTTAAATCTTTGTTTGAACAAGCTTCTTCTTTATGTTCATGATTGTGCTCATATCCATGTTCAAAAAATTCATGTGCAGATTTTGCAACAACAACATTAAAAAATGCTGTTACCAATAAAACGCTTAATATGTTTTGAAACAGTTTCACGGTACAAATCTACTCTTTTATATATAGAAGTTTAATTAATCTTATTAAGAAGCCAAATTTTAATCTTTTTTCATAATCGAGTTCCAACCTTGAGCTGTTAATTTATGTACCTGCTCTCCTTTAGATATAAATTGATAACTCCCTTTATCTGAAGTAACATGACCAATAACAGCAACCCTTTTCTGGTCTTTTATTTTTTCGTAATCATCTAAAGAAATCGTAAATAACAATTCGTAATCCTCTCCACCATTCAATGCACAAACAGTTGGGTCAAGCTTCATTTCATCTGCTGCATTTATTGTAGTATAATCTAAAGGAATTTTATCTTCATAAATAGTACAACCTACTTCTGATTGTCGGCATATATGAATTAAATCAGAAGAAAGTCCATCAGAAATATCAATCATAGATGTTGGTTTAACCCCAATCTCTTTAAACATATCAATCACGTCTTTCCTCGGTTCTGGCTTTAGTTGTCTTTCCAGCAAATAGTCATATCCAGAAAAATCAGGTTGTACTTTTGGGTTTTCATTATAAATCTGCTTTTCACGTTCTAACAACTGTAAGCCCATAAAAGCTCCGCCCAAATCTCCAGAAACACAAATTAAATCGTTTTCTTTTGCTCCATCCCTGTAAACTAATTGATCTTTTTCGCTCTCTCCAATAGCAGTAATACTAATAATTAAACCTGAAGTTGAGGATGTAGTATCTCCTCCTACTAAATCAACACCATAAATTTCGCACGCTAATAAAATTCCTTCATACAAATCTTCCAATGCTTCTATAGACATTCTGTTAGAAACAGCTAACGAAACTGTAATTTGCTTCGGCATTGCATTCATCGCGTAAACATCTGACAGGTTAACACTTACAGCCTTATAACCTAAATGCTTCAATGGCATGTAAAGCATATCAAAATGAACACCTTCAACTAACAAATCAGTAGTTACTACTGTTTGTTTATCTTTATATTCTATTACTGCAGCATCATCTCCCACACCTTTTTTAGAGGACTTATTTTGCAATTTTATGTTCTGAGTTAAATGATCAATCAATCCAAATTCCCCTAATTGATCTAATTCACTTACCGGTTTTTCATTTTTATCTTCTAACATTTTGCAAAGGTATGAAAGTTTGTAAAGCTGAAAGTTCATAAGGATGGAAAGTTCAAAACTCACTACTTGTAATCATAATATCCTCACTGTTTTTAATTTTATGAGATTTCTCATCTCTTTATTGATAAAAAACTTTTTTCAATACCACATTTTAGGTACTTTTGTCTTAATTTAGAATCAATCTAAATAAGAGATTATGATAACAGTTTCAGAAAACGCAAAGAACCAAGCTATTAAGCTGATGCAAGAAGATAGTGCTCCTGAAGGGAGCTTTATCCGTGTTGGTGTAAAAGGTGGTGGTTGTTCAGGGTTAACTTATGATATGAGTTTTGACCACATCATTAATGATGATGACAAAGAATTTGAAGATAAAGGAGTTAAAATAGTTTGTGATAAAAAAAGCATCTTATACTTAGCTGGAACAGAATTAGACTTTTCTGGTGGACTAAATGGAAAAGGATTTGTTTTTGTAAACCCCAACGCAAGTAGAACTTGCGGTTGTGGAGAAAGTTTTTCGTTATAAGAATTAGAAGGTATGGAAACAAAAAAAATTAAAACGATAACAGAAGACGAACTTGGAAAGCAACTTGCTGAAAACCAAGAATACAAATACGGTTTTACAACAGATATAGAATCTGAAGTTATTCCTGTAGGCTTAACTGAAGATGTAGTTCGATTAATATCATCTAAAAAAAATGAACCTGAGTGGTTATTAGATTTTAGACTGAAAGCATTTGCTCAATGGCAAAAAATGGCTGAGAAAAAATGGGCACATGTTGATTATCCTGAAGTAGATTTTCAAAGTATTTCTTACTATTCTGCACCAAAAGAAAAAGTTGATGTTGACTGGGATGATGTTGATCCAGAATTAAAAGCTACAATGGACAAACTTGGCATATCAATGGATGAGCAAAAAGCACTTTCTGGCGTTGCTGTAGATTTTGTTATGGATTCAGTTTCAGTGAAAACTTCATTTCAAGAAAAACTAGGAGAATTAGGAATCATTTTTGGGTCATTTAGCGATGCTGTTCAAAATCACCCTGAATTAGTGAAAAAATATTTAGGAACTGTTGTTCCAAGTACAGATAATTTCTATGCAGCATTAAATGCCGCAGTATTTTCTGACGGATCTTTCTGCTACATTCCGAAAGGAGTTAGGTGCCCAATGGAACTTTCAACTTATTTCAGAATTAACGAAGCAAATACTGGTCAGTTTGAAAGAACACTGTTAGTTGCCGATGAAGATAGCTACGTAAGTTACCTGGAAGGTTGTACTGCTCCAATGAGAGATGAAAACCAATTACACGCAGCTGTAGTCGAATTAGTTTCTTTAGATGGTGCTGAAATAAAATATTCAACGGTACAAAACTGGTATCCTGGAGATAAAGATGGTAAAGGTGGGATATACAACTTTGTAACAAAAAGAGGTATTTGCCATAACCGTTCAAAAATTTCTTGGACACAAGTTGAAACTGGTTCAGCAGTTACATGGAAATACCCTTCTTGTATTTTAAAAGGAGATAATTCTATTGGAGAATTCTTCTCTGTTGCAGTTACAAACAACCATCAACAAGCTGATACAGGAACAAAAATGATTCACTTAGGTAAGAATACCAAAAGTACAATCATCTCAAAAGGAATTTCAGCTGGATTTAGCAATAACTCGTATAGAGGTTTAGTCCAAATTAATAAGAATGCTAAAAACGCAAGAAACTTTACACAATGTGATTCATTATTAATGGGAGACAAATGCGGTGCGCACACCTTCCCTTATATAGAGACTAAAAATAGCAGTGCAAAAGTAGAACATGAAGCAACTACTTCTAAAATTGGAGAAGACCAATTATTTTATTGCAACCAAAGAGGTATTAGTACTGAAAAAGCTATTAATTTAATTGTAAATGGTTACTGTAAAGATGTTTTAAATCAACTACCAATGGAGTTTGCAGTTGAAGCACAAAAATTATTAGAAATAAGTTTAGAAGGTTCTGTAGGATAGAAATGAAAAGAACATTATTCATATTATTTTTCGTTTGCTTTATCAATTTGATTCAAGCTCAGGATGAGAATGTTCGAAAAAAACATTTCAACACTACTAACAACATTGCTTTATCTGGTTACGACCCTATTACTTATTTTGCAAACAAACCCGTTCCTGGAAAAGAAACAATAACCTACAGCTATAAAGGAATAACATATTTTTTTATAAATAATAAAAGCCTTAGCTTATTTAAGATGAATCCTGAAAAGTACGAACCTCAATATGGTGGATGGTGCGCCTATGCTTTAACAAAGGAAACCCCTGAGTTAATGGAAGCAGATCCTGAAACGTATAAAATTGTTGATGGAAAGCTTTATGTATTCTACAATAGTTTTGGTGTTAAT
>Ga0206123_10003239_pt1 | contig 13532 bp, 17 predicted proteins | sample Helgoland_Spring_2_FD_160086 | JGI IMG/M metagenome (GOLD analysis project Ga0206123, IMG submission 160086) | Pelagic subsurface seawater microbial communities from Kabeltonne, Helgoland, North Sea - Helgoland_Spring_Bloom_20160316_1 | ecosystem: Environmental > Aquatic > Marine > Epipelagic ... | reverse complement strand
GATGGTGTATGTCCAGAATGTGCTGGTTCAGGCTATATGGACGGTGAAGAAACATTTACCAATGATGACGGTGAGGAAGAAGAGAGTTCAGAGTGCGATGGCTTTGGCAACTACGGTTGTGACGAAGGCGAGATGACACAAAACGATGACGGATTACCTAACTGGAAAGTAATTGCAGATCATGATTACAATCAAGAGATAAAAGCCGAACGTGAAAATAAACCACAACCAAGTGACGAAATATTACTAGGTGCAATAGAACAGTTGCATAAAAATTATGTAAAAACTGGTAGATTTAATGCATTCGAATTACCTAGTATACTCAGACAAATGTATCCAGAAATTAGCAAACAAAAAGCAAGACAAATTGGCTCTGAGTTTTTAGGCTCATTTAGCGAACAAGCAGAATTAAGAAAATTAGCAGGCTTAGAGGAAACTGTACCTTACAGTAAGAGTACACAAAAAGATTTAGATGATAGAATTTGGAAAGCGGCTGAAGAAAAGCAACGTAAAGAAAAAGATGCTAAACGTGACAGTGAAACAAAAGAAAAAGTTAAAGAAGGCGACAGTGACGAGGCAATGGTTTCTAAAATGCTTGCCAAAGCATTGGGTGATGAAAATAAATGGACCGAAATGTCAGCACCAGAACTATATGCAGAATTAGAAAGCTCAAACTCTTACATGGCAGATATGATTAGATATCTTGCAAAAATGTTATATGATGTTAAACTAGAAGAAAGAGCATACAAGGATGTTGGTGTTGCTGACACAGTAAAAGACCAACGTGGTAAAGAGTTTAACTTTGATAAGAACACTAAAAAGTTTAAATCACAAGACGGCGAAGAAGCAGATGTTAAGACTAAGTTAGGCAAAGACTTAATGCGAATTCGCAAGAATCAAATGAAGAAAACTACGCCAAGTTACAAGACTAAAAAGAATCAAGGTCATAAAGTAATGGCTTCTATAGAAGAATCATATGGTGATAGCCATGAGATTACATTAGAAGATAACGAAGATTTTAATGATGTATTCGGAGTACTAGGCTACAGTTTATGTGAGCAAGATACATTCGAAGCAGAATACCAAGGACGTAAAGTTAAACTAAACAAGCCTATGCAAGGTGATACTAAGAAGTTTAAAGTATATGTCAAAGACCCAAAGACAGGCAATGTTAAAAAAGTAAACTTTGGACACGGTGGTTCAAGTGTAAAGGGTAAGACAATGCGTATTAGGAAAAGTAATCCTAAGGCAAGAAAGAGCTTTAGAGCAAGACATAACTGTGATAATCCAGGACCAAAAACAAAAGCACGGTACTGGTCATGCAGGAAGTGGTAAAATAAAATGTCGAGAGCATTCACACAAATAGTACCAGTAGAAGAATTAGAATGGCATGCACATACATGTTCAAGATTTGTTAAAGTACTAGAAGGTGTAGGATGGCAATTCCAGTTTGATAATGAGCCGCCAAGAGAAATTGGCCCAGGTTCATCTATTCACGTAAACAAAGAAATGGTACACAGAATGATTAAAGGTGCTACCCCACTTACAGTTAGAATATTAGAATTATGAAAAAGGTAGTTATATACCCAGGTAGATTTCAACCTATGCTACCTCACCACGCAGAAGTATATAAAAAGTTACAGGCACAGTTTCCTGATGCTAGTGTATACATAGCAACTTCAGACAAGGTAGAGATGCCTAAATCACCATTTAATTTTAAAGAAAAAGCAGAAATCATGACTCAACTACATGATATTCCTGCAGATAAAATTATACTAGCAAAGTCACCGTATCTAGTAGATTCTTATAAAAAAGGATTCGATCAAGAAAATACAATGGTAATATTTGCCGTAGGTGCTAAAGACGAAGACCGTTTTCCTATGTCAAATGTTGATACTGAGACTGGTTTAGACATGACCGTACGCGGAGAACCACGTCCAAAATTCTATCAAATGATAAATACATTAGAGAGACATCCTGCTTTGCCAATGTCGCAAAGAGGATATATTTATCATGCACCTAATATAGATAAAGGTGATGTAGTAGCAAGTGCAAGTGCATTTAGAAATGCATTTAATAGTGCTACAGATAATGAACATAAAAAAGAAATTTTTGTCAAGTACATGGGAACATTTAATCAAGGTGTATTTGACTTACTAAACAGTAAAATAGAGAAAAAAATGAGCGAAGACATAAACATATTAAAATTTTTAGCAGGAATGCTTAACGAAGCACCAATGGACTATTCCGATGATGAAGAAGTAAGTAAAGAAATAGACAACACTGATGATGATGGATATAAGCCAGGTTTTGCACAAAAGAACATGATGACTCAATTGGGTAAAGTTGCAGACAGTGAAGATGCTAGTAAAGATGCTGAAATAATGAAAGTTAAGAAATTTGATAAAATTACTTCTGTAACTACTGATGATGGTGATTCACATGAAGTTAGTGGTGCTGAAGCAGATGCTTTAATTAAAATGTTTAATATGCTCAGTTCTCAAAGAGCAGGTGAAGAAGAATCACCTAGAGAAAAGTTTAACAGAGCAATACAACAAACTGCAGGTTTAACTCAAATGCTTGACTTTGCTAAATCAAAAGGTTTAGTTAAAGAAGAAACTGCTGAACTACCTACATTAGACTTAGCAGATATTAGATCTGACTACGAGCCTGAATTAGAAGAAGGTGGTGATTGCTATCACTGTGATGGCAAAGATCCAGACTGTGAACATTGTAGTGGTGATGGGTATGTTAAGTTTGATGACGATCCACAAGAACCAAGTCAAGAAGAAATGGACAAACATGCTAAGAAAGAAAGTGCTCCATTTGGTGAACCAAGTCAGCAAGAAGAAGCATACGAAGATCTAATGAATGCACTACAAAGTGGTGGTGAAGAAGCATACGCAAAAGCATGTGGTTTATCACCGGAAGAACTTGATCAAGAAATGAGTGAGATTGCACGTGAAAGAAACTTACACATGGATGATGACAGAGATGAAATTATTCATGCTCATGCTGAAGAGACATGTGATAACATGGATGTTAAGCAACATGAAGATATTGATATGGGTACAGACTTAGACGATTTAAGAAGAAGAGCTGGTTTAGATGTAGAAGAAGGTAAATTACCTGCAGGACTTCAAGCATATCAAGATAAAAAGAATGGTAAGAAAGATGATGCTGACGAAGACGAAGACAAAGACGAAGTTGACGAAGCATTAAACGAACTAAGAAGAAGAGCTGGTTTATAAAAAAACCTCAATAATACTTCTTTTGTGACTACTTACAACACAAAAATTTCCAAAAACCACGTATCAAATAAAAATCTATTTCATAATATGGGTGAAGACTCACAACTTAGTGAGTTTTTCGAATGGTTATATCTAGATGGTATTCCAATATTAGATTACAAAGATCTTGTAGAAAGCTCTAACAAACTTAATGATTATGTTGGACCTATACATTCTATGCCGCTATGGCATTCAGCCTCTATTGCATCTTCAAGAAGAACAATGAAATATGTATCTCTAGATCAAATAAAACCTAGTGATACCCATCCAATACAACTTATACATCTTACTTTGGTTACACCAATACAGAAGCATCACGAAGTAAATACATCTAATTTACAAGACATAGTAAATGCAGTAAAAGATCGTCCTGACATTAAAATTGTGTTTACAAATATGTGGGACATTTGGGGATCAACCTATAGCACTGAAGAGGGAGAAATAGATGTTGTTAAATGGATATGTGATATTTTAGAGCCTATGCAAGAAAATGTTTTTTGGATGCTGGCAAATCAACATATTGTAAACTTAGTAAATCAATACTTACCTAATACTAATGCTGTATACAATACTGTATATTATAGAAATACCGTTATTATAAACGAAAAGTATAAGCCTAGTACTGAATATAGACCCTACCATTTTTTATGTTTAAATAATCGTATTAAGGCTCATAGAAATGAAATTTATGATTTATTAGATAATGACAAATGCATTAAAACTTATATGGAAAAAGGACAAACTTTAGAAGTACAAGGCAGTGAGTATGAATATTACTATTATTTTACTTTTAACGAACAATGTGCTATTGGTATATCTACAGAAACTAATTTTAGAAAGAAGCAGTCTGAAGAAACAGATAATAAAAATTTCCCAGAAAAGGGATATATCGATGGGCTCAACAAAGGCTTCTTTACAGAAAAAACTATTAAGTCTTTTTGGTCAAAGCAAATACCTTTTATTGTTGGTACTTGTAATATACATAAAATTGCCATGGATGCAGGTTTTAGATTTCATTCAGACCTTATTGATTTTAGTTTTGATTACATAGAAGATGACGATAAACGAATGGATGCTATTAAAACTGAATTGAAAAGATTAGAGGATATTGATATAGAAGTGATAAATAAGTACTATAACAGTGATAAGTGTCAAGAAATATTAGATCATAATCACGAACTTTGTAAAAAGTATAGTAAATTTAACTTTAACACTTACATATTAGGTATACATAATGGAACAAGATAAAACAACATTAAACTTTAGATCAGCAGGTGCTAAAGCAGATGCTAACAGAGATGCTAAACAAGGCAAACAATTTGGTATTGGTAACTTCTTTGCTTGGGCAATGAAAAAATATCCTAAACTTACTTTAGGACAACTAGAAATGAGAATGCCACAACTTGAAAGAGAATACGGGCAAGAAAAGGCTATGCGTAAAGCAGAGCCCACTATGAAACCTAGTGTAAATTCAGCATTTGATGACCGTGGCGAAGAAATGCAAGCCAAAGGTATTCCACAAGAAGGCAAAAGCCCACACAAAAAAGGTACTGCTAAACACAAGAAACACATGGCGGCTATGCATGCCGAGTCTAAAGATATAGCAAGATTAAAACAACTTGCTGGACTTCAACTTAATGAAGAAGAAGTAGAAAAAATTGCTATTGGACATGTTGATGCTGAAGCAGACATGTTAAGAAAAGAATTATTTAAAATAGGCAAGTATAGTGTTGAACTATACAAAATGTTAGGCAAACTACCTGATGGTGATTTCCCACATTGGTGGCAGGCAAAGATTGTTAAAGCAGGTGACTATATTGGTTCTGCTAAACATTATCTCGAAGGGGAATTAGAAGCACCAGAGGAAAAAAGTCCTTTAGATATTAGATCAGAAGTAGACGACGAAGTAAACCCATCAGGCGTATAGGAATATAAATATAGTTATGGCACAACTAAACTGGACACACAATTACGAAACCTCTACAACATCTCTAGATATTGATAATATTCGATATGAAACTGTTGATGGTGGCCAAAACATATACAAGTATGTAGATGGCGAATTAGAAAAACGCATACGTCAATTCCCAGAAGAAGCAGACGACTATCTTTGGGAGGCAATTACTGGACAATACAAAGAAAATCCTCATGATGAGTGGGGCGGAGAAATGCATTGGTTAGTAGATACATATCCAGAAATAACAGGTCCATTGCATATGGATGTAACTTCCTACAAAGATATTGATGGCAATCTTGTAGATCATGGTAAAAGATTAGGATACGGTGCAAACAATTTAGAAGATCTTATACCAGTAAACAGAATGCTAATACCTGCAAGTGTACAAGAGCGTTGGAACTACACTCAATTAGCAGAAAGTCAAGAAACAGCCGAAGATGCTTTAGAAGGCTTAGAATGGGTTATGGATAAGACAACTAAAAAAATATACAGAATAGGCAAACTACAATGTATACCTTGCCATGTATTTCCTAGAGTATACAAGCCAGTAGAAATAAGTCATATAGATTTTCATGACGACGTTGAATCATTTAATGGCCGAATTGTAGACCCTGCATTCTTCTCCTAGTAATAAATACAATTACAGACAACAGGAGAATTGGCAATGACCGTTGAAGCATATATACCAAAATACGAATTTATTACCACTACATTAAATAGTGCTAACGTTGATATTGATTTATCAGAAGCAAAGGTATTAGAATTGTATGGTAACGCAGGAACACTTCTAAACGATCCAGCAAACGATGTAGAAGAAGAAAACTATGTGTGTGTAGATTGTGACCTTGAAGCAATTGAACAAGGTAGAGAAGACTTTCCAGACGCAAGTTTTAGATTTTGGGATAGACATAATCAAATGATTCATCCTCAAGGTCAAATAGATTTACCAATTCCACTAGAAGAAGATGAAAAATTTGATGTGGTTTTTAATCATATGAAATCAGCAAACATCGATCCTGAAATTTTATTTGCAGATTTAGATACATGCTACAAACATTTAAACCCAGGTGGTGTAATTATTTTTAGTGTGTTTATGAGAGAAGTAGCATTAAATTACTTTGTTGTTAGACGTACACATGAATACGGTATGTTAAACAATAACCTTGTTGAAGACACAGAAAACGCTGGTGTATTTGCTTTAATCAATAATGATGATGTAAGAGTAGATATCAATAGAGTGCCAACCGAAGGCGACGATGCTGTACTTGAAGCAACTCATTATACTTGGTTTTGGAACAATGACTATCTAACACAAAGATCTAAAGATACATTTCCAGAAGCAACTGTAACTACAAGACGACTACCACCTATGTGGAGTATTCAAAATCCTATTGTTATTCAAAAGCCTTAATGGCGTCAGTTGATATACTTGCTATTAAATGAATTCTTTCTACGTTGCTATAATTAGTAGCACAATGCGTTTTACTTGTATTTAAAAGATAACTAGACCCTGCTTTAAAATGTGCCATCTCTAAAGGTACAGTTTCACCTGCCTCATTAGGCGTCATAAAATTTTCAGGCCAATTTACTAAAAAACATCTATTGTTTGTTGTAATTGGAAAATGTATTCTCCAATCTAGTATACAACCTGTACCGTTTAAAGTAAGCATCAACGGGCTACCGTCTTTATGTATACTTAATGTTGTACGTGGTGGTAACACACTTATACGCCATCTAAAGGCACCTTTAATACTAGTTATTACTTCTTCTAAGTATGTACCTTTGATGTTGTTTATAGGATGAATAAACTTACTTTCATCCATCATTTCGTTAGTGTCAGTATCAAATTGTGTTTTTAAATCGTAACGTTGTTGTTGATTATTGCTATATGTTTTGCCAGCAATACCATCATACCATTCATCACTGTCTGGTTTAGATACTGTAATACATTGGTTTCTATGTGATATGGCTTCTAGATCTGTACCTAATGCAGATTCTTTATTTTTAATAAATGTTTGTTCAACATCATGTCTTAGTCGTTGATAATCAAAATCTAACTTAATCTTTTTAAAAGGTTTGTTCATATCTTGAATTCTTTAGATTCTTTTAGGTGCAAAGCACTAGGTGTTACAACACCTGTTATTGTTAAGCAGTATCGAGGCCATAAACCTGCATTACCTGTGGCATGATATATACCTTCGGGCCAACAATGTATGTCACCCATTTTATATTGATGTATAACGTCATTGCCTACACTAACATAATGACCCCATTGCCAATCATTTAATTGTACTAAGTAACGTATTACTTCTGTGTCATCACTAACTTTAGCATGGTTTCTTCTATAATTATTATAACTGTCTCTGTGCCACGGAACAAACTTTCCTGGTGGTTGTTCTAAAAACATGATTTGGGGATTCCATAACCCACTTGCTTCTGCCATAACAGTAAAGAAGTTAGGCAAGTTCCTAGTTTGTCTTCCGCCAGTGTTATGTTCATTGAAGCCGGCACGAGTAAGGTCATTATGATATCCTTCCATAATCTCTGCCGCTTCTTTATTATAAGGTGCACCTTTAATACTAACTTCGTTGTATGCATCTTCTTCTGTAAAGTTACCAATTGCTTCTTGGACATAGTTATTCATCTTATCACTAACAAACTGTCCTACATATTGTACGTCAGTTTCTTTACTGCTTGGATCATAATGCCAAGGAAAATTTTCTTTATTCCATTCCCAATAACTATCCATCTATTCTCCAGGTTCCGTTGTAATTAAGGAACTGTTTATGTACTCAGCACCTAGTATGAATCTATAACCTTCTATTCCATGTGTAAAGTCTGTGCCATGATATGATTTATCATTTGCTATAAAACTTACAGCATTGCCAGGTACAAATTTTATTTCTTTTACAAAACTACTATAATCGTCGCTTCTTGTGTACAGTTTAGTACCCCAATCTTTGTATTCTTGATCGTTGAGACCTAAATACACTAGCAATTTTATTCTACCTGCTCCATACTTACTTAGTTCATTCCAATCATCATTGTGTGGTCTTAATGGTTTGTTGGGATTATGATATGTAAGGTTGCAATTAAAATTCCAATCAAATCTATCATCTGCTATATTAAAATATTCAGCAACTTCATTTAATTGTTTTGTAATTTTTATGCTAAGTTCATCTGTAAATGATATATCTACACCTGAATTATTTTGATATTCTCCATGTTCGAAGAACATACTTTTATCGTTATACTTATTTTCATCAACTTTATTTTTACATCTATAATATACTAAACGTATTTCTTCTTCTGTGAGGAATTCTTCTAATACAAGATGTTTAAAAGGATCATTGTGTTCAATTATCTTCACTGTTTCTCACTAATTGCTCTGCCATTTCTCCCCAAAATTTACCTGCTTTGGGTCCTTTGTTAGCCTTACCATCTGATTCGCCTGGTATCTTAATCCAAAGAAATGCATCACATTCTTCCTCACCAGTATCACAAGTAGGCGTTTCGCCTAATGCCCTACCTGGTGGGTTGCACCATTCGTTACCGTGTGGACCATTGCCATTACGACTTGTATCTATAACAAAGTGATCTTGAGGTCTGTATTCGCATACTTTTAAAGCCCAATTCATACTCTCTTTTGTGCTACGATAGTTGCTAACATTTACTGCAAAGCCTCTAACTTTATCGTTACATACACTATTTAACAGTTTAGCGGAATCTTTAGGACTTAACCAATTGCTGTGTCCTATATCGACATAAACATGGGCTCTACAACTGCTTGTAAGCAATTCTAAGCCTTCTTTCATGAGGTCCATACGCCAAAGTGCATCTGCTTCTTGCATCATTGTAGTGTGAGGGAGACTATCCGGTTCGTATATAACTATAGGTGATTTATTACCTATACCATCAGCAAAACTTTTTATAAAGTGCAAGTAACTATCTCTAGTCTTTGCTCCGCCTTTGCTATACTGCCCTATATCTCTATTAGGCATGTTATACAAAACTAAGATTGGTAATCCTGGATCAGTTCTTTTAAGTAGTCTTTCTATGCTATAATCTAAATCACTTATTTCTTTGCCGTTACGTTCGCCGTACCAAAAAGAAACTGGGTAATTAAATATTTTACTTGCTAGTGGATATTTCTGTTTGTGGTCTTTTACTCTATCAAAGTCATTGACCCAAAAAGGATAATCAAACATGTTATGATTTCTTTAATTCTTTTTGTAATTTTCTAAGAGTTTTATCTCGTTTCTTCATTGCTCGTTGCAATTTAAAATCGCTTACATGTTGTATAAACAGTTCGCCTTGTAGATGTTCAAATTCATGTTGGAAACATCTAGCATCAATACCATCCATCCATGTTTGAATAACTGTCTTGCCGTCTGCTTTTGTGTATTCTACTTTGACTTTTTCAGGTCTTGTAATTTGTAAATATATTAAAGGAAAACTTAAACAGCCTTCCTCATATAAATCTTCACTGCCTGCTTCTTCTAAAATTTTAGGATTAAAACAACCAATGTCACCAAGTATGCTATGTTTCATTACAAACATATTATAACTATTGCCCATCTGCGGACATGCTAAACCTATACCTATTTTGTCATGCATTAGGTTACACATTTCAATTTCTCGTGCCTCCCAATCTGCATCAACACTAAAAGGATCAATGGTTGCTTTTTTTCTTAATGCTGGATGATTAGGTTGTACTAGTTCACATTTCCAATCATCAACAGACACTTTAATATCTGAAGTTGATGCCATATTGGCAAATGGATCATATGCTCTAATAGTAGGTGTTGCTGATGTTACAGTTATACTAGGTTTTTTTGACATGTTTCTTTTTAAAATCTATTTTAATTATTTCTGCTTGGTTTAAACGTTGAGCAATGTCATATGCAACTACTACAGTTAAACCACTTGCTAAAAATCTTAAATCAAACAATAATGCTTCTAAACTAAATGGTGGGAACCATTGTCCAGTGTTTGCAAATATATGCCACACAAACCAACTAGCAAACAAAGATGTATACATACGATCTTTAAAAAATTCACTAATAAAAGGTGCTAATGCAATAGCGGTATATGTTGCTATCATACTGTTATGGAAACCTATAATAGCATCAGACACAAACATTACTGCTAGTGGTAATAAAAATGCAAAATTATTTTTTGTTAGGAATGGTGTTAAAACAGCAAGACCTAGCAAAGGTTCGCTATTTGCAGGAAGTGGTAACAGTCTACTTAAAACTAATGCTCCAAAAATTAGTACTGCTGTTTTTAAATTGCTCATATCAATATTTATCATTTGAATATGGTGGGCCCTGTAGGATTTGAACCTACGACCTGCCGATTATGAGTCGGATGCTCTAACCAACTGAGCTAAGGGCCCTGCATCTGCTCTCTGTTTTTACCCTGGGAGAGCCTTACCAGAAGATGGTACCCGGAGACGGACTTGAACCGTCAAGGCCATTACAGCCGGCGGATTTTAAGTCCGCTATGTTTACCAATTTCATCACCCGGGCTAAAACTTTAATCATTTTGCTGTTTAATAAATTCATCGATGCGTTTGGATTGTTCAGCAATCTTAGATGCTTGATCCTTAATTTTTTTCTTCTCAAAGGCTAATTGATTACTTTGCTGTTCTGGATTCAACTGATTTCTTCTTGCGTTGCGTTTGTTGTTTGAAATTGTAGTATGCATTACTGTACTTCCTTTTAGTTTTAATTGGCCTGCCCAGCAGGAGTCGAACCTGCAACCTACGGCTTAGAAGGCCGTTGCTCTATCCAATTGAGCTATGAGCAGTTATTCTGTTATCCTTTTTTAGACGTGTTTTGCGAATGCATTAAGGAGTTGTTCTCCTTTGAGTTTATCACCAAAGACATGAATTAGTACACCTTTTTGGAACCTTTCAACAATACCTGAATTATATTCTCGGTCTGTTACACTTTTTCCACCAGCAGTATGTTCCGGGTGATCATCATACCACATAGAACTAGACGAATGCACATGAAGACTTCTGACTTGATTTGACCATTCTTCTGCGGCTAATAATTGTCTTTGCTTTTCTACTACTGCGTCGTATTGTCCCATAATCTTTTTATCTCAAGTTATGTATATATTATAACAAATTTTATGATAATGTCAACCTTTTTTAGAGATGGAGCTCTGAGTCAGATTCGAACTGACGACCTATGGTTTACAAAACCATTGCTCTACCAACTGAGCTATCAGAGCCTAAATACTCTATAATCAACACTGGATCGTTTTTGAAGTCATGATCAGTAGACTTGCAAATTATGTTCTAAGGTTTAACGTGCAGTAAACACCCGGGCACCCGGGAAAAGTTGCACAAAACTGGTATTCATAAAACAAATTTAAACATAGTTACATCTTGCTTACTTTTAATTACTTCATCATCGATGCTAATATGTTTATATTTTTCCAATTTATATCCTAGTTGTGATAAACAAAGAATATGAAATTCTAAACAAGGCTTTAAATTAAATGCTACAGATTTATAATCTGTGGTATTAAATCTTTCACCAAAAGTATTTACTATTTCTGGATTAAAATGTGCCTCGAATACATTATGAATATTTTCTTCTGGATAAGCACCAACAGTTTCTAAATATAATGTTTTAGGTTTAAATCTATTTCTCACAACTTCTAAAAAATGCGTTGGGTGAGGTAAATGATATAATAAACCTGCACATACTAAAGTATCTATTTCTTCAGATGGATAATAATCTTCGTAAATACAATTATTAAATTCTGTTATACAATCATACTCTCTAGATTTAGTACATTTTAACCATTGCAAATTTGGCTCAACTGCTATATACTTTCCTATTTTAAATTTATTATAAAAACTATTATAAAAACCTCTTCCACCAGCAACTTCTAATACTGTTTCGCCTTCTTCAAAAGTTAAAAAACCTTCTAACTCTTGTATATATTTTTCATCATACTTATCATATATGTCCATAACTGGTACTCCCTAGGAGAGTCGAACTCCTGTTGCCGAGATGAAAACCCGGTGTCCTAACCACTAGACGAAGGGAGCAACTATTCATCTTGCAATCTATTGAAATCAAGTTGTATTAAATAATCCTTGATATTGTCAATTTCATGTAATTTTTTTAATGCTACGAACGGTGTCATATTACCATCCCTAGCAACCTTTGTTGCTAAAAGGATAAGATCATGTCTACCTAGATTATGTTTTTCACATAATTTTTCTATATCGTAACCGTCTAAGTTTCCGTATAACCTTTCCTTACTATTGTCCATATTATAACACCATATTTATATTAGGTCAACCAAAAAGTCTGCGTTATTATAAAATTTTTGCAAATCTTCTATGGTATTATCCACCTCATTTTTGTTTATTACCACAGTACGTTGAACGTGATGCTGTGGAGGAAACTTCATTTTATGTTTTATATTTAGTTTATTTAGGTATGATGACAACCATTTAATATTATAAATGGAAACTAAATAGTCACAACTTGTATTACTATACATTTCATCAACTAATAAATCATGATCTACCAAGTACATATAGTCTGGTATTTTAGATTTTCTTATTTCTTCGAATGTAACAGATCTTTTACCTGGGTTGTCATATGCTCTTTTCTCCGTAAAATACTTTATCCCGGAGTCATCAACAACTGTAAATGCTATTGAGCCGTTTGGTTTACATACTCTTAAGCATTCTATTAAATCAAATAACATTTGTTTGAATGTAGTATGGCTGTAGATACTATATCCGCATACTAAATCAAATGTTTCATCTTCAAAAGGAAAAGGTGTTTCATCTTTGCCATCAGTATTGTATGCATGATTAAATGCGTTATGCTTAATCCAATTAGCATCAGGGTTATTACTTTCACCAAAGTCTAATCCCATTTGATCTACATCTAACGAAGTGTATTGTTGTGGTGAAATCAATTTTAAATCTAGTAAGTCTTCGAGTAAGTTTCCTCTATTACCACCTATATCTAATATATTTGCATCAGACCAATTAGGCCTGCCATGCATCATATCAAAAAATTCATATCTAGGTTGTCTAGGAAAAATGTTTCCCATTACAAAATCAACTTGTGATCGTCTGGAAGTCTTTCTTTGTTAGACGGGATATCCTCTTCTTTATTGTTGATGCTATCAAACTGACCTGCACCTTTAGGATTATGTTTACCAGCAAAGTCAAATGGGTTTATCTCACCTGATAAGAACTTTTCAAATGGACTTGGTGATGGTACTGCACCTATTCTTTT
>Ga0206123_10003236_pt1 | contig 13541 bp, 8 predicted proteins | sample Helgoland_Spring_2_FD_160086 | JGI IMG/M metagenome (GOLD analysis project Ga0206123, IMG submission 160086) | Pelagic subsurface seawater microbial communities from Kabeltonne, Helgoland, North Sea - Helgoland_Spring_Bloom_20160316_1 | ecosystem: Environmental > Aquatic > Marine > Epipelagic ... | reverse complement strand
ATGGTGCATTGGCATCAGTGCCTGCACCAGCACCAGCACCAGAAGCTCAGCTAGGCAATACCGCCACAGAGCAAAAGCCAATGACTGCTCAGGAGTTTAAGGACATGATGAATAAATCACAAAATGGCGGTCCAGATGAGGATTGTTTGATGTGTGGATCTTAAGATCATATTTTTAAGAGCCTACAAAAAGGGACACCATCTTTTGGTGTCCCTTTTTTATTTTTAGTGGCTGTTACTTTAAAATGTCTGTCCCCAAGTACCCGTCATCTTTGTTGTAATACCAGGCCCTCTCTTTTGGAAATTTTATGCCATTGATGGTCTTGATATCCTTTAGTAAGATATACTCTCCTGTGTTTTTTCCATCTCCCCCTGGGTCTGCCTTAAAGAACTGATACACCTCCATGGCATAGGTATTAGGGTCAAAATAAAATTGCCAAATATCACTCCCTACTTCCTTTTGATAGCTTGCCCTGAGCATCAAATAATCTTTGCCTTTAAAGTGTTGATTGATGGCTGTTTTTGAAATAATAGTCCCAGGATCTTTGAGTTTCATAGGTAGTCCAAAGAGATAGGTATAATAGTTTTTATACAACTGGGCAGTCTCACAAGGTGTTCTTTTACTGTTGGCATGTATTTCTTTTATAGAAGTCTCACATAGTTGTTTATCAAGGGTATAGGTAGTGACAAGGGTATCGGTCTTTACCCTTACACTAAAATATTCTTGGGGTAAATTGATTTGAATCTCATGCTCTCTTGCCTGGCCCTCTGGGATTACCATAGAGACCTCTAGGGTGCCATTAAAAGTAGGCCATGCGCCAGAGGGGTCATGGTACCCAATGGTCTTGTCTAAAAGTTGTTGGCCACTCATTTTTTGACCGCTAACAGAAAAACAAGTAAAACAGATCCAAATACTAATTCCGTACAATTTCATATAATTTCCTTTAGTTAAGCAAGATAGTAAAACCTATACCAATGTAGGTGTTAAATAAATGCTAGTACATATCCAAGGATAGCTCCAATAACTAGCACCCACATCACAGACACTTTTTTAAATTTAAAAATAAGTACCCCGCTCACCAAAGCAATAAAAGCAGCTTGCCAATCTACAAGGGTTTGTTGGCTCATTGTAACAAGAACGGCAAGCATAATGGCAACTGCTGCTACGTTTATACTATCAAGGAAATAGCCTAACACCTTAGATTTTCTCATTTTTGGTATCAGTGGGTTTAACAGCCAAACAAACAAAAAAGAGGGTAAGAAAATACCCGTTGTAGCGCCAAGGGCACCCCAAAATCCACCTAGTTGATATCCTATAAAAGTAGCAGTAGATAGCACAGGACCAGGTGTGAATTGACCTATACCTATGGCCTCAATTAACTGTTTTTGAGAAAGTAAAGCAGTAGAGACTAGCTCTGTGTCTAGGTAGGCAAAAAGTACATACCCACTACCATATAATATACTACCTACTTTCAAGAACTTTAAAAAAATACCCAGCGTGCTTAGTTTGGTGCTCACTTGTGAAAGGATAAAAATCATAAACAGGGGTACTACAGTGTAGGTTTTTTGTTGGATTTTTGACCTCACTGTAAAATAACACATCCCCAGCAGGCCTCCACATAACATAAGTATTACTTGATCAAAACCCACTAAGCTAGCCGCCAAAAAAAGGACCCCTAGCATAGCAAGCTCCCAATTTTTTACCGCCTTTTTGCCTAGTTTTATTACTGCAGAAGCAATAATAACTAAAACGGCGGGCTGCAATCCTTTGATAAAAGGCTGTATTTGTGGGAGTGCTCCATAATTTACATATAAATACCCTAAAATTGCAGTTATAAAAACAGCTGGAAATATAAAACTGATACCCGCTACAAATAATCCTTTCTTGCCAGCCCTTTGGTATCCGCAATGCATGGTCATTTCTGTGCTATTGGGGCCAGGGATAAGATTGGTGGCTCCAATAAGATCCAAATAGTGTTCCCGTGTCATCCAGGCTCGCTTGGTGACTACCTCATGCTCCATCATGGCAATATGTGCTGCGGGACCTCCAAAGGCAAACACACCGAGTTTAAAAAAAACGGCTGCAACTTGTTTTAATTTTTGAGATTCAGACATAGAGCTTACTAGTTAAAAATAATAAAAAACCCCACAATTCAAAAGAATATGCGGGGTCTTTAGAAGGTTTAATAAGGCAATACTTACTCTTTTTTATAACTCGTATAATACTCATCCATTAAATTCATAATACTTGTTACCAAGTCTTTTGTTTCTAATAAAATGTTGAAGTATAAAGAAGTGTTTTTTGGGCTTTCTTCTTCTGTTCTTGTTCTATCAATCTGAGTTGTAATTTTTTCAGAAATAAGTGTAATAAGTTCCTCTTTTCTAGAAAGTACGTAACTAATTCTTTCAAACTTACGGCTGTTAAACACCTCTTCAATCTCTAAGAGCAACCCTTCCAAAGAATCATCAATTTCTTGAAGGTCTTTAATTTGATTGAATTTTAATTTTTTGTGATTGTTGTTAATGTGCTTAAAACTCTTCTTTGATATAAAGTCCAAAGATTGAGTCATGTCTGTAAGGTACGCTAGTATGGTAATATAAAAAATACTACCTCTTACACTTGTCTCGTCCAAGTTCTTGATCAAATAAAAGATGTTATCTCTTAGATCTTCAACCTCCTGGTCTAGTTTTTCTACTCCTTTTCTAGCCTTTTTAAGTGCTTTAGCATCTTCTTTGGCTAGGCCTTTTAAAACATCTGTATAGATTTTATTGGTTCTAGACACCACACTAGAGATATTGTCTGCACTCTCAGTAATAATTCCTTGAACGGTGCTACTCTCAGATTTTTTGAGGGTTTTAGGATCTACAGTAGTAGTGCTTTTTTTCTTGTGAGACAAGTAGTTTCTCACAAGTAATAAAACCGTGATTAGCAGCAATATAGGAATCATAACCGTTTTGTTCCAGCTAATTAGGTATACAACAGTGCCGGCAGCAACTAAAGCACCAAATGCAGTAAAAAACCATCCTCCAATCACATTTAAAACACCCGCAACACGGTATACAGCACTTTCTCTACCCCAGGCTCTATCGGCAAGAGAAGTTCCCATGGCAACCATAAAGGTTACATAGGTGGTAGAAAGCGGCAATTTCATGGACGTTGCAATGGATATAAGTACTCCTGCTACCATTAGATTTACGGAGGCTCTAATCATATCAAAAGCAGGAGCATCAATACTTTGGTCTTTGGTCAGAAGCTTAGTGTCTGGTTTTGTAAAACTTGCATTTATTTTTTCTTGTGTCGCTTTTGGAAGCAAACCACTAATGCTATTAGACAACCACGAGCTCCCCTTTACAATTCCTCTAGAGAGAATGTTTGGCTGAAATTTCTCATGTGTATCATTTTGGCGTGACAAGCTCAATTCTGTCTCTGCAACTGTTTTTGCTTTTTTAGAAAACCAAAGAGTTGCCACCATGATACCTCCAGCTATAAATAACAAGAATGGCTCAGCAGGCATTTTTTTGTCTAAGACCTCCATGGTAAACTCTGTGGCAGGAATTCCAGATACAGACCACGCCTCATAAGAGTGGTAAGCGGCCATTGGTACCCCAATGAAATTTACCAAATCATTACCAGAGAAGGCCAAGGCCAATCCAAAAGTACCTACTGCAATAACAACTAGTAGTATACTCTTTTTAGTGATTTTTTGAAACACGTAAGAAAATAATGTAAAAAAGACAAAACTAACTCCCATTACCAAATACTCGTTACCATCAAGGTAGCCTTTTAAATCTTTGTAGAAAGGACTCCCTTTAAGCCCCTTCATAAAGATAAAATACATAATGGCTGCCAGTGCAAGGCCTCCAAAGATGGCTCCAAAATTCTTTATTTTTTTCTCAAAATGAAATGAAAATATTCTACGAGATATCCATTGTACAACCGCTCCAACACTAAAGGCTATCACTACAGAAAGTAAAATACCACTTATAATAGTGAGGGCTTTTTCTTTGTTGATGTAATTTCCAAGATCTGCTATGGTGGCTCCATCTGTACCGCTTATTTTAATTAAAGATACTACAATAGCTGCCCCAAGAAGGTTAAATACAATAGATACTGTGGTGGATGTTGGAAGGCCTAATGTGTTAAAAAAGTCTAACAGTAAAATATCTGTAATCATTACAGCCATGAAAATCATCATGATCTCATCAAAGGTGAACATTGCAGGTACAAAAATCCCTTTACGGGCTACCTCCATCATACCACTAGAGTACACAGCACCAATAAAAATACCTAAACTCGCAACAATCATGATTGTTCTCAGTGAAATGGCCTTTGAGCCAATAGCTGAGTTTAAAAAGTTAATAGCGTCATTACTAACCCCAACCACAATATCTGCAATTGCAAGAATTGTAAGGGCTACCAGCATTAATAAATAAATGTTATCCATAATAGTTAGTGTAATATTTTACTACAAATGTCTCTAATTTGTAAGACTCATTTGTTACCAAATTGTTATTAAAAATGTAAATCGAAACCAGTTCTTACCATGATATTATCTTGCTCACCATTTTTGGTTGCGTAGCTAATATCTGCCTGTACTTTTAATTTATGGCCCACCACATATTTAGATATACCTAGTGTGTACTGATCTTGAGGATCTCTAGATGTAATGTCATCAAATTCTAAGGTGGTATAGCGTCCAGTTATCTCAACATTGTTTTTTAGCAAATAACTTAGTTGCATGTTTATGGCATTTCCAACTCTTACAATATCTCCAGTTTCTGTTCCATCTGCATTTACTGCAACAGCAGCGTCTGCTTCACGCATCGCATATTCTCCCATAAAAGCAAGGCCTTTGTATTTAAACATGGCATCTGCAAAAAATGTAGTAATATCTGTTTGGTATAAAGAGCCGTCATTCAAAAACATATAGCTACCCATATTACTTCTTGTTTTTACAGCATCTTTATTGTAATCGTAGGTGAGCCCTACCATTAATTTTGGTGCTTTTTCACGCTTTAGATCTCCTTGTGAATAATCTCCCTTTGAGGCAAATTTTCCAAAAGGTAAAAACTCCAAACGCCCTGTGTATTGCAAGCCGCCTTCATTACCTTCAGTGATGTTTCTTCCTTCACCCTGTGAGATAGCAATTTTTTCACGAATCATGAAATCTCCAAATAGTGTAGCGTGGTGTCTTAGTTGTATTCCCACATCACGATCAATATTAAAGTTACTATTTAATAATGATCGGTTTATGAGTTGCAGGTTTGCAGAAGAGACAACACGCTCAACGTTTCCTGGCAGCTTTGTTTGTCCTGCCCAAAGTTCAAAATTTTGGAAGAAATTCCACATTACAACGGCATCTAGAATAATGCGAGGTGTGTTGCGATTAAATTCACTAGCTCCAGATACATCTCTATTTGAGAGTCCAAGCTCAACTTTATATTTAAGTTTTGTGGTGTAGGCAAAACCGCTAAATTTTAAACGGGCTCTTCTAAGTGAAAAATTTTGAGCTGCATCACCATAACTGTTTCCATCATAATCCCACTCAGAGTTAAATCTGGCCTGGATACGAGGTGCAAATTTCATGCTAAAGGTACTGTCTTTAGCAACAAAGTTAAAAAGGCCTTTGCCAAAACTAGCATCGCTAAGGGTTTGCGAATTTGAGGTTGTGTATGCAAAACATACCACTACAATAAGGAAGTTGCGTAATTTCATGTTGAAAATCTATTTTAGTTTTTGTCGAGGGCAAAATTCTAAAATAAATAGGATTACAATGTTAACAAATCTTTAAGCTTGTGTTGTTTTTATGTGTTATTTTTAACAAAAAAGGGCCATCTATAAAGATGGCCCCAAACGTAAAAATCTAGTCGACAAAAACTAAAGGATTTTCATACGCAAATACAAATTAAGCCCATTAATGTGCCTTTTGTGTAAATGGAATATTACCAAATTATTAAAACTTAAATTAATTTTTTAAAAAATGTAAGTATCTAAAAAACAATTGATTAAGAATTTAATGTTAATTTAATGTTATCAAAACGTTGTCTGAATGTAAAAATTTTAATAAATTTATGTTATTAATAAAATAATGCGTCTAATGATGAAAAAGACAATGCTACTACTTGTTACCCTTTTTGTTGTACAATTTACATTTGCACAACAACACAAGAACAATCAATATGTTGCTGATGGAGAAACCATTAAAGCCACATTATATCATGATAATGGGATGGTAGCTCAGACCGGGTTTTACACTAAAGATAATGTGTTAGATGGTCACTGGATTAGTTATGATGCTCAAGGAAATACAACTGCCGTTGCACGCTATGACAAGGGCCTTAAAGTAGGTACTTGGATGTTTTATCAAGGTGACAGTATCAAACAAGTGACTTATCAAAACTCAGATATTGCAGAAGTTAAAACCTGGAGTGTTACCGATACTCGAGTGGTATCAAATAGGCCCTAAGGTTTATGATAAACAATTTAAAAAGCCCCTCAAGTGAGGGGCTTTTTTTGTGCAAACAAAGTTTATCTATTTGGCTAATTAAACTATAATCTTGCATTAATCCAAGCCCATCCTGAGATGTTAACGGCAGTACCGTTAAATACATCGTCAGAAGGATCTGACATTGGGGTACCGTCTATAATAACATTTTCAATTGGCCCCTGGTCTTTCATATCTACATTAGTATCATATCCCATTAACAATACATTTGTCATAGTAGCACCCGAGAGTTTCTTAAACTGTAATGCCGTTCCACCTGTAGGGTTAGCAATGGCTGTGAAGTTAGTTAAGGTTGGATTTCCATTATCTCCATCGGCTTCTAAAGCGGTAGAAAAATTACCAGTTGTATGAGAAACATAGGTATTTGTGGCACTTCCACTCCATCCTTCAGTCCAGTCTACAGCATCGTCCTGGTTGTTATCTAGGTATAAGTTTTCTGTGGCAACTGAGCCTCCAAAAAATTCAATACCATCATCTGCACCATTTATAACTGCTACATTGCTAATTTGAGTTTGGCTACCAACAGCGTATAAGGAAACACCATTATATTGAGATTCTGCATTAATTTGCGCTCCAGTTCCAAGCATTACTAGGTAACTAATTTGTCCAGAGTTATCTTCTGGGTTATTACCACCGTAAATAAAACCACCAATCTCGGCTACAGCATCTACTCCCTCTGTAGTTAGTGCATCACCACAGATGGTAAGACCACCCCAATCTCCAGGGCTTTCTGTTGTTGAAGACATCACTACTGGATTATCTGCAGTTCCGTTTATTTCAATCTGTCCACCTTTTAATACAGCAATATATACAGAAGTTCCACCACTGTTGGCTGTTATTTTAGTACCAGCTGGGATAATCAATTTACCACCAGGTTGAACGATGTAAGAAGATGTCAAACTATAAGCAATAGAAGGATCTAGTGTTACAGTCTCTGAAACAACTCCTTGTAATAAAGATGCATTTCCTGTTTGGTTTGAGTTAACCCAGTCAAACAATCCTAGGTCTACAGAACTAGTTGTTGTATATCCAGAAAAAGGATCAGCAGGTTGCCCTTCGATTACTACGTTTTCTAGTGGCCCATCATCTTTCATATCAACAGACACTTCATACCCAGTTAGAGATAAACCTGTGATAGTTGCTCCAGACATTTTTTTGAATTGTAATGCTGTTCCACCCACAGTTGAAACGGCTGTAAAATTTGTAACAGTTGGGTTGTTGTTATCACCATCTGCCTCAATTGCAGTAGAGAACCCATCATTGTTATGAACTACATAGGTGTTTGTTATTGCTCCATTCCAACCCTCTGTCCAATCTACAGAATCATCTTGGTTGTTCTCTGCATATAAGTTGGTGATTGATACGCTTCCGCCAAAAAACTCTACACCATCATCTGCCCCGTCTAAAAGAGCTATGTTAGTTAAACTTGTGCCACTTCCAACAGCATACAAGGTAAGGCCATTGTATTGAGATTCTGCATTAATCTGAGCACCTGCATTTTTTATAATTAAATAGTTAATGGATCCAGAACTATCACTTGGGTTAGTCCCACCGTAGATAAATCCTCCAACTTCAGCAGTTGCATTAACTCCCTCTGTTGTTACAGCATCTCCAAGAACAACAAGTCCTCCCCAATCTCCTTGATTTCCAGAAACACTCTCCATAACAACAGGTAAGCTCTGCGTTCCTTGGATATCAATATTTGCGCCTTTTTCTATAGCAATATAATTGTTACTTGCTACCTGAGAGATAATTTGTGTCCCAGCAGGAATGGTTAGGGTAGCCCCAGCTTGTACAATGTAAGACCCTGTAAGGCTATATGGTTGGCTTGGGTCAAGTATCCTATCACTTTCAAGAACTCCGTTTAACTCAAAGTTAGTTGGGTCTACACCTGGATCTGTAGAGATAAAGTCATCATCTGAGTCACAAGAGACTAGGAATAAACAAAGAATTGCAAAACAACTCGTTAAAATTTGATTTTTTTTCATGGTTTGATTTTTAGATAATTAATTTAAAGTTAAAAGTGTTAAAAAGTGTATGTAAGATTTAGTCCTAACTGTGCACCACGTGTGTAAGAAAGTACTGTTTCATTTGTTTGAATTTGTGTGTTAGGATTTCTGACCAATTGTGTTCTTTTTATTTCTGGATTTAACAAATTTCTCGCCACAAGTCCTAAAACTAGTTTTTCTGAAAGCGTTTTTGTTGAAGTAAAGTTTAGGGTCACAAACCCATTTTCAATAATGGCATCATTATAATTAACATCTCCAGAGTCTCTAATGGTAGCATTACCAAGGGCAAATATCTTTCCTGAAGTGTAGTTTGCAGTTATGGTAGCTAAAAATGGTTTTTGTGTATTAGAATTATAACTCAACGAACCATTGACAATCCAATCTGAGGCTCCTTGCAACCCCTCTTGGGTCAATCCTTTATATCTAAAGGTGTTTACAAAGTTTCCATCTCCATCTCTGATTTCTTTTAGATCCTGTTGGTGCCACATTCTTGAAGCATTTACATTTACATCTAGGTTTGCTGTTTTGTTTTCTGACCCATCTATTAGTGACATGCGAGCTTCAATCTCTAAACCGTATATGGTTGCCTTCTCTGAGGTGTTGAAGTATGAGAATGCTCCAGAGGCTCCTCTATCTTGTACTTTATTGATAGGGTCTTCAATTTTTTTATAGAAACTTGTAAGTGATAAAAGCTGCCCCTTGGATGGGAAGTACTCAAACTTTAAGTCATAATTTGTATTCAAAGAAGCTTCAATGTCTGTGTTTCCTCGAGTTACTTGACCAACTGCAGATACGTACTCAAAGGGAGCAATCTCTTTAAACTCTGGAAGAGTGGTAGTGTAGCTGTTTGCAAAGCGAAGATTTAACTTCTCTGTAGGGGTATACTTAAGATTCACAGATGGGTATACTCTTTGGTAGTTTTTATCAACCATTCCCAATCTTCCAGGAATATTACCCACATCATATTGTACATTAATTTGGTCATCCTGATATCTCACACCACCTTGTAGTGTGAATTTACCTATCACTGCTGTTGCTTGTATGTAAGTTCCTAGAGATTCTAATGAACCCCTGTAACGATCTACGGGGAGTCTATTTATTCTCAAAAGGCCATTATCTATATTTTGTTCGGTAAAGATCTCAGTGAGTGCGTCTATAGAGGTTGGGTTAATAATATTTAAAACAGATTCTTGTATGCCAAAGAATTGAGAACCAAAATTACGCTCCTTGTTTCTGTAAGTGCCACCAAGATCTACTTTAAAATTTTTGGAATCTGTATTTTTTACAATAAATTCATTGTTTATGCGCCCATTGTACTCGATGTCTTTGATTTTTTGAATGGTTTTACGTTGTTGAAATCCTCCGTTTCTACCTAGCTGAACCAGCGCCGGATCTTCCGCAAAATTAAAATTCACCTCGTTTCTAATTCTATTAGGTTCATCTGCCTTGAGATAGTTAAATCCTAATGCCCAGTCTAATGTGTTTTTCTGACCAAGATTATTTTTACCGCTAAATTGTGTGATAGAGGTGAGCGTGTTTTTAGTATTTTGATCTCTTATAAACTGAAATGCTTCTCCAACATTGGTTTCCTCAAAAATTGTCGAAGTTCCTGCGCGGCCACCCTCAAACACCTCGTCTTGTATTTTGTTTATAAACAAAGAGGTCAGTTCAAATGTATTGTTATCATTGGCGCGGAATTTCCCATTAACAAGTCCTGATGTAGCAATTGTTTTTCTCCACCGCGTGGCATCTGGAATGGTGTCGTCTATGAAGTTTCCTCTAAATTCTCTAAAAACACCTTCCCGGTATTCAAAATTTGAGGCTTGTCCTAGGGTTGCCAGTACCTTTACTTTGTCTCCGATCTTTCCGCCTGCACTTACAGAAAATGAAGTGTTGATAGGATTTTGTATTGTTTGTGGAGACCAAGACTCGTTGGTTAGAGCTTCTCTTGTATTTAAATTTCTAGAATAAAACCCAGCTGTAATATTCTCGTTATTTGGTGATACTTTAAAATTACTAAATACGCCATTACTTATCACATTTGTATTGACTGCACTGGATGTTTTTAGTTTTAGTAATTTACTTCCATTCAGGCTTTTAGTGCTAATATTTACATTACCCGATGCCTGATCTGCAGACAGCTCAGATGAGGTAGTTTTGCTCACATCTATACTCTCTAAGAGTCTTGTAGTAAAAAGTCCAAGATCGATGTTCTTTTTTTCAATATCATCTGAGGGTATTGGCAACCCATTTAGTGTAGTATATAAGTAACGGTCTCCAAGACCTCTTATAAAAACATCTCCAGTTCCTTCAGATTTAGAGATCCCTGATATTTTTGTGGTAGCTGCAGCGGCATTAGAAATTCCAAGTTTTGAGAGCGCAACAGATCCAATACTCTCTTTTATGGTAGTGGCTTTCTGTTGTTCTAACAAAAGGACACTTTCTGTATCTCTTCTTAGGCTTGTCTTTATAACTACTTCATCAAGTGCTGCTGCACTAGGACTCAGGGTTACATCTAATGTAGTGCTTTGGTTTGCTTGTATGGAGACGGTTTTCTCTACGGTTTGATAACCAACAAAACTGAATTCTATAGTATAGGTTCCGGGAGCAAGATCATCTATGGCATAAAGCCCATCAAAATCTGAAGTGGTTCCTTTGCTGGAGTCTTTTATGATTACGTTTGCGAAAGGCAGCGGTTCGTTGTTCATTTGTTTGTCTGTCAAGGTCCCTTTTACAGAACCTGTTTGCGCATAGGTTATAGATGCTATTATGCTTGTTAATACAAAAAGTAATTGTTTCATCGTCGACTATTTTTAGTTCAAGGCAAAGATGTGCCTCTATTGTAAAGTTGAGGTTACTGCTACATTATCCTTCTATAACCTTTGGGTTATTTTAATGTTAACAACCCTATCTTATGGCTTGTGTTTTAATTTTGTAAAATCAGTGGTATATTGCTACCACTTAAACCAAGAGCGTTATGATGCAATGGGAACAACTATTATCACTTAAAAAACAAGGGGTAACAAACAAAAGACTTCGCACAGAAGAAGATCCAACTCGCTTGGGTTTTGAAGTAGATTACGATCGTATTATTTTCTCACATGCCTTTAGAAGCCTGCAAGATAAAACCCAGGTAATACCGCTGTCTCAAACCTCTTTTGTGCATACTAGATTAACCCACAGCCTTGAAGTCTCTGTGGTAGGAAGGTCTTTGGGGCGCCTGGCAGGAAAGGCGATACTTGAAAAACACCCGCAATTAGAATCCATACACGGCTATCATTTCAATGATTTTGGCGCTATTGTGGCAGCTGCCTCATTGGCGCATGATATTGGCAATCCTCCCTTTGGTCATAGCGGGGAGAAGGCCATTGGAGATTATTTTTCTAATGGAAGAGGCAAACGTTTTAAAGCCTTGCTTATTGATAAAGAGTACCAGGACCTTGTAGATTTTGAGGGCAATGCCAATGGTTTTAAAATACTAACCCAGTCAAAAAATGGATTGGATGGAGGGCTTCGCCTTACCTTTGCCACCTTAGGAGCTTTTATGAAATATCCTAAAGAATCCTTGCCAAAAAAGCCAACATCACACATTGCAGACAAAAAGTTTGGGGTCTTTCAATCAGAGGTTTCGTTCTTTGAGCAAGTCGCTCAACAATTAGGCCTTACCAAACGCGGAAAAAAAGAGGATGTAAGCTACAACCGTCATCCACTAGCTTATTTGGTAGAAGCCGCTGATGATATTTGTTACACCATCATTGATTTTGAAGATGGCATTAATCTAGGACTCATAGAAGAAGAGTTTGCCCTAGAATACCTTATATCTTTGGTAAAAGAAACCATAGATACAAAAAAATACAACAGACTGACTGATAGTAAAGACCGGCTAACCTACTTAAGAGCCATGGCCATTGGTGTGCTTATAGAGGAAGCGGTGCACCTATTTTTAACAAATGAGGAGGCCATCCTGGCAGGAACCTTTACCGGAGCCCTTTTAGATAAAAGCAAATACCAAGCTCAAATAAACGATATCATAAAAATTTCTGTAACTAATGTATACCAAAGTCAAGAGGTTATTGAAAAGGAAATAGCAGGTTATAAAATACTATCTGAATTACTAGACACCTTTACAACTGCTGTAGAAAATTTCCATACTGGGGCAAATTTGCGCCACTACGACAGTCTTATTCTTTCTTACTTTGATCCATCAATCAAGGAGCCACAATCTGTATATCAATACGTGATGGCTTGTTGCAATTATGTATCCAGATTGACAGATAGCAATGCCTTGCAAATTTTTCAGAAAATTAATGGGAAAATATAATTTGGTATCCAGAAGTGTTAAAAAAGTTAATTAAGCCTTTTTATTGGTCTTGTAGTCTTAATTTTAAAAAAAAATTTTTATGAAACTCTACACATGTTTACTATTGTTATTTGCCACATTACTTTGTAATGGGCAAAACAATCAAGCAATTCTAGAAAATTATTTTAATACCAACAGCTCTCAATTGGGCTTAACCCAAGAGGATGTAAATGATTTCAGGATAAATTCAGCGACATACTCCAAGAGTATGAAACTAGATAACGTTTATGTATCCCAACGATTATCAGGGATAGAAGTATTTAATTCTACTTCAGTTTTTGCAATAAAAAATGGTGTTGTGGTATCTCAGAAGCTAGGCTTTGTTCCAAACGCTGTTCAAAAAGTAAATACACAGAGCCCAGCAATAACAGCTCAAAATGCAATTGTGAAAGCTGCTATAGCTTTAGGGATAGAAGCACCTGCTGGATTAGAAATTCTAGAGACAAAAGCAGACAATAATTTTATCTTTAATACAGGAGGCATTTCATTAAACAATATACCTGTATCCCTTGTATTTCAGCCGACGCTGGAAGGTAAGCTACATCTTGCCTGGGATTTAAGTATATATCTATTGGATGCAAGTCATTATTTTAGCCTAAGAATCGATGCTCTTACAGGAACTGTTTTGTCAAGTAATGATTGGGTAACTAGTTGTAATTTTGGTACT
>Ga0206123_10003235_pt1 | contig 13542 bp, 12 predicted proteins | sample Helgoland_Spring_2_FD_160086 | JGI IMG/M metagenome (GOLD analysis project Ga0206123, IMG submission 160086) | Pelagic subsurface seawater microbial communities from Kabeltonne, Helgoland, North Sea - Helgoland_Spring_Bloom_20160316_1 | ecosystem: Environmental > Aquatic > Marine > Epipelagic ... | reverse complement strand
TTACTTCTGGAATTTCCAGTACAGCACGTTCCAATCGAAACTGCATGTCCAGAGATTGAGTGAGACTGGTGCCGGGAATGCGCAAGGCCTGGATTGCAATATCGCCTTCATCCAGATTTGGAATAAACTCAGTTCCCATTTTCGTTGCCAGCCCACCAACGGAGCCAACAAAAAGTACAGCGCCAATTAGCACAAATACGCGGAACTTAAGCACCCACGCGAAAACAGGGGTATAGACTCGTTTTGATTGACGGACGATGAAGTTATCTTTTTCTTCAATATGCCCACTTAGTAACAGTGCAACTGCAGCGGGTACAAAGGTTAGTGAAAGCACCAGGGCGGACAACAAGGCAATAATTACAGCCATGGCCATTGGCGTGAACATTTTTCCTTCCACACCGGTGAGAGCGAGAATAGGCAAGTTAACCAGTATCACTACCAGCACGCTGATTAAGCTTGGTGTGAAGACCTCGCGCGTCGCAGAGAATACAGTTTGGAAGCGCTCGTCTAATTTGAGTATGCGCCCTAATTGATGCTGTCTTCCGGCTAGTCTTAGAATACAGTTTTCTACGATGATAACTGCACCATCCACGATGAGGCCAAAATCCAGGGCTCCCAGGCTCATCAGATTTGCACTGACGTTGGTTTGTACCATGCCTGTCATTAGCATCAACATAGAGAGTGGAATGACCATCGCGGTGAGTAAGGCGGCGCGAACATTGCCCAGCATGACTAATAATACGAACACCACCAACAGGGCACCCTCGAGCAGGTTTTTCTGCACGGTCGCAATCGTTTTATCAACCAGCACGGTTCGGTTATAAACAGGTTCAGCGGTAACACCATTGGGTAGGGTCTTGTTAATCTCCACCAGTTTTTCGGAAACCGCTTTCGAAACGCTGCGACTATTTCCTCCCAGTAGCATGACAGCTGTGCCAAGAACGGTTTCTTCACCATCTCTGGTCGCCGCACCTGTTCGTAACTGCTTACCAAAACCAACGGCAGCTACATCTGCAACTATGATGGGGATACCGTCTCTGTGGGCGATAATGATCTGTTGGATCGCCGCTATATCGGCCACTTGTCCCGGCGCACGGATCAGGTATTGCTCACCATTTTTTTCAATGTATCCTGCACCCACATTAGCATTATTATTTTCTATCGCTACAACCAAATCATTGAAACTTAGGTCGAATGCCAAAAGACGAGATGGTTCTGGGGTGATATGAAATTCCTTTTCATAACCTCCAATGGTGTTGATTTCTGTCACCCCGGATACTAACCGCAATTGGGGTCGAATGACCCAATCCTGCAGGGTGCGTAATGCAGTGGCATCGTATTTCTCACCATTGGGTTGGAGGGCATCCATATCAGCATGGACAGCGTAATGAAAAATTTCCCCGAGGCCGGTTGCAACTGGTCCCATCACTGGTTCAACACCGGATGGCATATCACTTTTTGCCTGTTGCAATCGTTCATTAATCAGGTTGCGAGCGAAGTAGATGTCTGTGCCTTTCTCAAACACGACCGTGACTTGAGAGAGAGCATATCTCGATAAAGATCGAGTACTTTCCACGTAAGGTAAGCCCGTGATTGCCAGTTCCACCAAATAGGTGATGCGCTGCTCAACTTCGAGAGGTGAGTAACCGGGTGCCTCAGTATTAATCTGCACCTGTACATTGGTGATATCGGGTACAGCGTCGATCGGCAGGTTTTGATAGTTCCATGTACCCACTACACTGATAATGAGTACAAAAAACATCACCAGCCAACGACGGGCGATAGATAGTTGAATGAGTTTATCTATCATAGCGAGACCTTTTTATTGTCTCGCACTACTAAATGAACTAGTGCCCGTGGCAAATTATTACGATGATGAATCGTAGCGGTGAGGATCTGATTAATGTCCATGTTCAGCATCCTCCTTGCCCATCTCGGATTTCAAAACAAAGCTGTTTTTGGCGACATACGTTTCGCCAACGTTCAACCCTGTGAGTACTTCACTAATTTCGCCTTCGGTTCGCCCCAGAGTAATCTCCCGCGGCTCAAAACCTTCTTCTCCCTTTACAAAAATAACTGTTTCACCTTCCAGCATCTGCACCGCTTCACTCTGAATAACGGTAGATGCAACATTCTCCGACAGGGTGATTTCGGCATTCACAAATAGCCCTGGTTTCCAGAGGTTATCTTTGTTGCCAAGCAAGACTCGTGCTGTCGTTGCCTGGTTCTTACTGTTGCCTAGAGGGGAAATATAGATGATGTTTCCATCGCCAGAATTGGAGTTGTTTGTGCTTTTTATCCTCACGGATTGTTCCAATTTGACTTTGCCAGCGTCCTGAGGAAACAGAGACAGATCTACCCAGACAGTGGAGAAATCTTCAACAACAAATAAAACTCTATCTGCAGTTTGTTCACCGATATTAGCATTGCGTTTGGTAATCACGCCGCTGATTGATGAGAGAACGGCGTAGGTTTTTAAACTTGCGTTCGCTTCAACCGTGACAAGAGTTTCACCCTTGTGAACTTGTTCACCAATTTTCTTGTTAACTGAGCGGATAACGCCTTCAAAGCGGGCGCTGACTGACTGTATTTGTTCTGCGTTGCTCGTAATGACACCATATACGGGTAAAATTGCGCTGATATTGCCCGGAGCAACCTGGGATAGCCCTATTCCCGCATGCTTGATTTGTTCCTGGGTGAGTTCAATTTGGGCTTCATCATGTTCTTCCTTAGTGCCATGATCGTTTTCTGCTAGTGCCGTTGCTGTAGTAAAACAGAATGTGAAAAAGAGTGTGAAAAAGAAAATTGTACTAATAATCGGTTGCTTTAATGCATTGATTAAATTCATCGTACTGATCCTGAAAATTTGGTTGAATCTTTGTGTTGCGTGGCGGAGAGGGGTTCTGCTGTCAGTTGTTCAATTTCGGCGGCGTAGGTGAGTGCAGAAGACGCCGACACGATTAGGGTGCGCCGGGCGTTGAGCAATTCTTGCCTTGCTGACACATATTCCAGGTATCCATAGCGACCGCTTTGATACGCAATCTGCGTCTCTTTTAGCGCCTCGCTCAGGGCAGGGATTATGGTGCTTTGAAGTTTTTTTGCTGCGAGAATGGCTTGTTTTCTATTATGGAATGCACGAAATAGTTCTGTGTGCATGCCCAGTAATGCTACCTCTTTTTGTACATTGATCTCCTTACGCTGAGCGAGTGCTGTCGATATAACCCCCGTGTTTCTTCTTGACGAAAACAGCGGCATGCTAAAGCCAGCAACCAGCGCTGCATCATCGTTACTCTGGAATCGACGTACGCCTACCGACCAGCTGATATCAGCTTTCGATTGTGTTTTGGCAACCCGCACTGCTGCGTCCCTGAGTCGCTCTTCAGCGGCGAAAATTTGAATGGCCGGATTGTTAGCTATTTTTGCAAAAAGCGCTTTGAATTCAACATCTGTGCCAAAGTGATACAAATCACCCTCAACACTTGCAAAATTGGGAGATGCATCTCCCCAGAGCGCAGCGAGAGAAACCTTTAAGTAATCAAGCTGTTGCTGCGTGGATAGAAGAGTTAGCTGAGTTTGTGCGGCTGATGCCAGGGCTCGTTTTACTTCAGCCTCGGGGGTCGCACCAGCCTCGGCACGTTTTTTCACGATGTTGAGCGTTTCATCAGCAAGGTCCTTCGCTTCTTTTGCTAATGAAACCTGCGCTTGAGCCGTGAGTATATCCACATAGCGTCGGGTCACTTCGCCTAACAGCTCTAGCGAATCCACCTGGCGTTGTGCATCGAGGGCAGTCCTGCGACCAGTGACAAGTCCCCGTCGGGCAGCACGTTTGTCACCCATTTCCAATATGGACGAGAGCAAGATGGTAATTTCTGCCTCACGGAAGCCACTGAGTTCGTCGGTACCAGAAAAGTTTTCAGCTTCGAGTCCCAGCTCAAGCCCAGGTTTTAAGTTCGCAATTTCCATTTGGCCGTTGAGCGCAGTATCACGGAAATCGTAAACTTTTAACGCAGGGTTCCGAGCAAGTGAACGCTGAAGCGCTGATGCCAGGGACAATGTGCCTTCGTTAGGTGAGGCCAGCAGAGAAATTGGGTCATAGAGGGTAAACAGTGCTGCAAAAAGCACTGCAATAAGCAGTTTCATACGAATTTTCCTTCGTCATCGAATAAGTCTTAACAGGGCATTACTGCCTTGTTTCACAATTAATTTATAGGTGAGACTTTCGACTAAAAGATAGGAGGGCGAAAATTGGGGAAACCGATGTTTGACGAGTAAGCTAGAGGTTTGTTTTGTGGGCTTAAGGCAGGTTCCGTGAAAGCGATGTCCTGCTGATTACCGGATATAAAAAAATGGCACACGACATGGCAATGGCAACAGTGATGGCAATCATCGGCAGTAGGTCCTTGCAAACGGTTGTCTGCGGGATCCTGGGAATCCTGGTCGAGAGCCTGTGAGGCGTGTTCGTGATTAAACTCGAGATGGTCTATGCCGGATTGATGCGACTGATGGACATCAGCAATTGCAGCCACTGATTGGAAAGCAATCAGGGTAGCAAGCAAATAGGAGATCCAGTGTTTAGCCACAATAAGGTCCGGGGTTAAAACTCACTGGCCAATCGATACGGCCGTTTGCATCAGTCTATGCCGATTCAAAAAAAATGAAAGTGTAATCTACGATGTCCATGGAGTTGTTAAGATTTTACAAAGGTGAGGGGTTCGTTCAACCAACGGGATGACAAGCGGTATATATACCGTCTTGAAGGCATCCGCCTCACGGTGCAGGGTCAATGCCCGTTGCGATTGCCATTCTTCTATCAGCATAAAAACCAGCGGTTCTGTTTCTGAATGAAAAACATCAAATCGGCGACAACCGGGTTCCCCAATGGAGGCTCGTGCCAGCGTTTTCAGGTGTGCCTCGACGGTTTTGATATCAGTGTCTGATTTTACGGTCAAAATAACATTGTTATAAACGAAGTCAGTTGTGCCTTCGGTGCTGGCATTTGATACAGGCACTAGGTTGACTCCTTCAGGAAATGGCTGACAATTTCCATATATTCATCGAATTGGTCATGGTGAAGCCAGTGGCCCGCATTGTCGACTTCACGGATTATTCCCTTTTTGAAATACTGCAAGCTGTCATCCTGACCGGTTCGATGCTGGAATCCTTGCTTCGCATTGAGCAGCAGGGTAGGGCAGTCAATTTGCTCCCATAATTTGTTGATATCTTTTTTATCCATCCCAAACGGTGTTCGTGAATGGGTGTAATTATCAAACTTCCAGGTATAGGTGCCGTCTTCGTTTCGATTACTCCCATGCGCGGTTAAATGGCGAGCACGCTCCTCACTAAGGTGCGGGTTGGATTTTTGCATTCGCTGGAAGGCGTCACTCTGGTTCTCGTATTTTCTGGGTACTCGACCCGCCAGTGTTCGGGTACCTTCGATCCATTCCCTGATTCTTTTCTGTGGGTGTTCCGCTTGCCGTTGATACCAGAAGGTACCCACACCCTCAATGGAAGTCAGTGACTTAACTTTTTCGGGATAAATTCCCGCATAAAGGCAAGCGATAGTGCCCCCCATGGAGTGGGCAATAATATGGACATTCTCCAGATTTTCCTGCTCAACCAACTGGGCAATATCGTAAACATAATCCAGGTTGTTATAGGGACTGCCGGTATTCCACTCGGAATCCCCGTGGCCCCTTAAGTCCGGTGCCACGACGTGGTAGTCCTGGCATAAAATCTCGCTGGTCCAATCCCAATTGTGACAGTTGTCCTGGGAGCCATGAATCAGCAAGACGTGCTCTGCATCGCTGTTTCCCCAATCCAGATAGTGTAATTTCAGGCGATGGGAGAAATAGGTATGAGAAGTGGGTCGGGCTTTGGAGTTTGGCACGGTAATTCCCTGTGATTAAGCGGCTATTTTGAGCTTTAATAAGCATTTCATCTCATGCTAGCAAATTTATTGATTCTCTTGCAGTGTTGTCATTGGCCGGGATTCATCAGGATGATATCGCTTATTAAGGGTAAAGGATGAAACCGGAATAATAGGGTTGAAAAATAATGAGGGTAGCGGAACATGATTAAGGGACATTGCCTTTGCGGCGAGGTTGAATACGAGTATGCCGGTGAAATCACTGAACTTGTGATTTGTCACTGCGATCAGTGTAAACGGGCGCAGGGCACGCCATTTGCGACAAATGCCCCAATTCGGTTAGAAAAATTCAGACTGACAAAGGGTCAGGAACAGCTTAAAGAACATAAAGCCAGCGCGACCAAACGTCGTGTGTTCTGTTCGAATTGCGGTTCACCGATATATAGCCAGCGCCTTGCTAATCCGGCGGTTATTCGATTGCGGGTAGGTACAATTTCAGAAGGGGTGATACCGAAACCGGATTATCATATTTATTACGACGCCAGGTCCGATTGGTTTGAAATTAACGACAGTCAGGAAAAGTATGGATCAGCAAAAACCAGTTAGATGCCAGGCGGGCACCAGCAGGAGAGTTTATTATTTCAATTGACCCGGAAAAAGTCCTGCAAGGGACAAGTCAGTGGCTCGAACAGGTGGTGATCGGTCTCAATTTGTGTCCATTTGCGAGGTCCGAATGGGAGCGTAACAGCGTTCGAATTCACGTCACACAAGCAGACACAGCGGAGAGTTTGCTGGAAACACTGGCGGCAGAACTGACCTACCTGTTAGATCACGACAAACTTGAAACGACACTAGTCTGCCATCCCTGTGTGCTAACGGAGTTTGAAGATTATAATCAGTTTCTTGATGCAACGGATGCGGTGTTACTCGAAATGAAACTGGATGGTGTCATTCAGATCGCAAGTTTCCACCCGGACTACCGCTTTTATGGCACCGAACCGGATGACATGGATAATTACACCAATCGGTCACCTTACCCAATGTTGCATTTGTTGCGGGAAGATAGTGTAGAAGCCGCCATTGAATGGCATCCGGATGCAGAGGGTATTCCTGACAGTAATATTAAGCGGCTAAACAAACTTGGGCTTGAGAAAATCCAGGGGCTACTGTCAGCCTGCCGAGAGGACAGCCACTAGTTCGGATAGCGCACTCACACAATCCTGATCGACTTTTAGTTCGAGTAATTCATCAGCCCTGGTTTTGCCCTGGTTGATTGCGGCTATCGGGATATTGAGGTCGCGTGCTCGCTTACAGAATCTATATCCGGAATAGACCATCAATGATGATCCCACCACTAACAATCCGTCGGTTTCCTGTAATGCCGAATAAACAGATTCAACCGTCGATTTTGGTACGGTACCTCCAAAGAAAACCACATTTGGTTTCAGCATGCCTTCACAGTTCTGGCAGCCTGGAATGACCAGATCTTTAGTGATCTCGTTTTCGACATTGTGATCAAGGGAGGCATCACCATCGGGTTGAAGTACATCGTAGGTTGAGGTTAGGCCCGGGTTTAGCGTTTTGAAATTCGACTGCAATTGATCCCGCTGGGTGAGTTCCCCGCACTCGATACAAATCACCTCGCTCAAGCGACCATGCAGGTTCACAACATTTTTATGCCCGGCCGCCTGGTGGAGTCCATCAACATTTTGAGTCACCAGGGTGTGGACGTATCCTTCATCCTCCAGCACCTTGAGTGACTCATGGGCAAGATTAGGGATGGCATTTTTGATCGATGGCCAACCGCTGTAGCTTCTCGCCCAATACCTGCGGCGGGTTGCCTCTTTAGAGATGAAATCGTTGTGCTGAATGGGTGTGCTTCTTTGCCATTCGCCGCTTTTGTCGCGATAAGTTGGGATGCCTGATGGCTGGCTGCAACCAGCCCCGGTGATGACAAGAAGCCGGGGATGTTGCCGAATGAATGCTGTCAGGCTATCAATGCTCGACATCAGGCTGCCTCAAAAACTTACTAGTTGAGAGTTTGATCAGGGTTTTTTGTAAACCATGCCGTCTTTCATTACAAAAACCATTTTACCCATTGCATTGATATCTTCGAGGGGGTTTCCCGCAACTGCGACAATATCCGCAAGTTTGTTAGGTTCAATCGTGCCTATCTTTTCTTCAACCCCAAGCAATACGGCACCGGGTAAGTTGGCTGACTGAATCGCTTCGAGCGCAGGCATTCCGGCTTCAACCATATAGGTAAACTCTTTCCAGTTGTCACCGTGGGCTGACACGCCGGTGTCTGTGCCAAAGACTATGCGAACGCCGTATTTATAGGCCTCGGCGAAAGTGTTTTGGATCAGCGGGCCAATTGCCCTTGCCTTGGGGCGCACCAGTTCTGAAAAGTAGCCGTCGATTTCCGCTTTTTCGGCGACAAACTTTCCGGCGATAATTGTCGGTACGTAGGCCGTGTTGTGTTTCTTCATTTCACGCATGACTTCTTTGTTCATGTAAGTGCCATGTTCAATGGAATCAATCCCTGCGCGGACCGCTCTCAGCATACCTTCAGTACCATGGGCATGTGCAGCGACCTTAAAATTGTAATCTTTCGCGATCAGCATAATGGCGTCCAGTTCCTCGGTACTGAACTGGGCATTTTGACCGTTGGAAGCCTGGCTGAGAACGCCGCCGGTTGCTGTGATCTTGATTAGGTCAGCGCCTTCCTTGTACCGCTGCCGCACAGCCTTTCTTGCATCAGCAACACTGTTGACCACGCCGTCTTTGGGGCCAGGGTCTCCTCTCAGTGATGAATTGGTCCCATTTGTGGGGTCGGCGTGTCCACCTGTTGTCGCCAGACTTTTGCCAGCGGTATAGATTCTGGGGCCTGTCACATAACCTTTGTTGATCGCGTTACGCAGTGAAATCGACAAATTGTTGCTGCTACCCAGATCACGGACGGTGGTGAAACCTGCCATCAGGGTGCGTTCGGCGTAGGGTAGTGCGGCGAGAATCTGGTCCTGGGGGTCAAGTCTGAATCGATCGACATAACGGGTTGGACTTAACTCAGAGGTAATATGCACATGACCATCGATAAGCCCCGGCATACAGGTAACGTCACCCAGGTTAATCACAGTGTCTGCTGCTGTGCCTTTTATCATGCCTGCTTCGACAGCCATGATTTTGTTGTTGTTCACCCGTACCGTCTGATCCATCGAGATGGTATCACTTTGCCCGTCGATGAGACGGGCACAGTGAATGAGGGTATCAGCGAAGGCGGATGTGCTTATCAAGCCAGCAGTAATCGTCGTGCTGATAATTATCGCAAGTCTTTTTAAGCCGAAAGTCTGGCGGTTAGATCGGTTGTTTGCAATGCTGTTAGGCATGGATATTTTCCCTGTGATTTATCTCATAGGGGTTAAGCTAATTCTTCGCCGCCGGGAAGTCTAGCGCAGGGATGAAAAACTTTATCCGGCTGTTATGTCCTCAGTCGCTTCGATGCCGTGCTCACTGCCATCAAGTTTCCAGAGCGCAGAGGTCACGGAGACATAAGTGACCACGGTTAACATCCCTGCACATGAGATCATCAGCGCCGTTGCTGGACCATACCACCCAACCAGATAACCATTTAACAGTGCACCAATAGGCCCGGAGCCCATAAATGAAAAGGCATAGAATGCCATCATCCGGGCTCTTTGATCCGGTGGTGCCAGTTCCTGCATGATTGTGCGAGACATAGTCATGGCAATACCGCCACACATTCCCCAGAGAAAGATGCAGAATGCGAGACTGGTTAAGCCAAGCTCAAATCCCCCGCCCGCCAGTGCAATCGCTCCCAGACCCTGCGCCAGTAGTAGTGCCCGACCTTGTCGTTTTATATTCCCGATTTGCAGGAGTAAAAATATGGTGAGCAACAGGCCAAATGAATTTAACGCGTTGACCAGAGATAATTCCTGCGCAGATCCACCGTAAGTCTCTCGAATCAGCAATGGAATGGTAACGATATAGGCACCCATAAAGAACACACCCATGGCGCAATTTTGAATCACGACCCCTCGGAGAAAAGGGGAGGCCCTCACGGTACGATAACCGATCATCATTGAACGTGAGATGTGTTGCGTGATATTTTTACTGACGTTAGGCGATGGGGTATGTTCAACCTTTAATTTGAAATAGAAGAATATGCCGAGGATCAAAACACTTGCCTGAATGAGCAGTATTTTGATCACCCCCATTTCATCGGCAAATGAAGCAACCAGAAAGCCGGTCATCTGTATACCGAACTGGATCATGCTCGCCTGGACGACTCGTTTTTGGATATTACCACCCGCCAGGTTTGCCAGCAGACCGTCTCTAGCCGGTGTCACCAGTGCCTGTGCACACCCCATAATGACCGCAAACATTAATACGGTTGTATAGGTCATGCCGCCGAGCCAGGTGACGATGGTGAGGAAAATGGGTGCCGTGGCAGCGAGGGAATGTCCAATAATGGCGAGCCTTCTACCACCGAAGTGATCCGCCAGGCTCCCCCCGAGCAGCATTAACAGGGTTGCAGGTAAAAGAAATGCCATCTGGGCAAATCCAACCTTTTCAGCCGATTCCTGAAGCACCATGGTGACCAGCCAGGCAAATATCACCGACTGCAGGCCATAAGCAAAAAACCAGGTGCCGTTACCCATAAAGTAAAAGTGGAGGGGCTTCATTTTGTGGTCCAAACCTCTAAAAAAGATGGAAGGCGACGGATACCCTTGTCGCCCATGCTGAAAAAGAGCGAGAGTATATTACATCGACAATCTGATAGGCATGATAATCACTGGAGGTGGGTTTTGATCATCACCGGCAGCGGCCATGGTTTTTGCCTATCGGCGCCGGGGCAGTCGCAAATATTGTGTATGATAAAGCGTTTTCACGGTTTAAAAGACTATTTAACTCAAGAGGGGATATCAATGAAATCACCAATATGTGAACAACTCGGTATCGAGTTTCCACTCATTGCATTTACTCATTGCCGGGATGTTGTTTGCGAAGTTTCAAAAGCCGGTGGTATGGGGGTACTCGGTGCAGCGGGTTATACACCGGAACAACTGGAAGTAGAATTGAAGTGGATTGATGAGCATATCAACGGCATGCCTTACGGGGTGGACCTTATTGTGCCGACCAGTATGGCCAATGCAGAGGGTTCGGCGAGCGACGAAGAGATTGAGGATATGGTTCCGGATGAACACAAACAATTTGCCGCGGGTATCCTCGCCCGACATCAAATTGATACCGGAGATCTTTATCAGAAAAGTGGTCGTGCCGGCGGTGGCTTTCTCGGTGAAGCCGGTGCCGCAAGCATTCTGGATGTTGCATTTGCCCATCCAATAAAGCTAATTGCCAACGCCCTTGGGGTACCGCCCAGATATATGCTGGAACTGGGCAAAAAGCACAATGTGCCTGTGGCGGCGCTGGTTGGGGCAAAATCCCATGCGGTGAAACAGGCTGAGGCCGGCGTTGATATTTTGGTGGTTGCGGGCACAGAAGCCGGGGGCCATTGCGGGGAAGTTTCAACCATGGTGCTGGTGCCGGAAGTCTGCGATGCGGTGAAACACATCAAAGGTGTCTCGGTTCTTGCCGCCGGTGGCATTGTCACCGGGCGTCAGATGGCCGCAACCATGGCAATGGGTGCCCACGGCGCCTGGACCGGGTCCGTGTGGCTAACAACCAAAGAAGCGGAAACCTCGCCGGTGATTATCGAGAAACTACTGTCTACCTCGTCGAACCAGACAGTAAGGTCAAAGAGTAGAACGGGAAAGTATTCCCGACAAATTCGTTCGCCCTGGACCGATGCCTGGGAGTCAGGCGATGCACCCAATCCATTACCTATGCCACTGCAGTCCAGAATTAGTGAACCTGCGCTGGGTAAAGTCACAAAAATGGCTGAAGCCGGTCATGCCGGGGCCAAACAACTTGCAACCTATTGGGTAGGTCAGGGAGTCGGTTTGATGACCCAGTCGCTGACGTCAAAACAGGTGGTCTATGATTTTATGGAAGACTTCCTTGCAGCCAATGAACGCCTGAAGGGATTTGTCGACGACCAGGACTAGCAATAGCACAAAAAAAGCAGCGCCAGGATAAAAATCCGGGTGCTGCTTTTGGTTTTTGTCAGTTCCAGAGGAACTGTTAGTCCTGCTATTTGACCGAGATTAGCTCAATATCAAATATCAATGTGGCGTTTGCAGGAATTGGTCCAACACCTCTCTCTCCATAGGCGAGATCGGAAGGGATAAAAAGTTGCCATTTGTCTCCCTCTTGCATTAATTGCAAGGCTTCAGTCCATCCAGCGATCACGCCAGTCACGGGAAAAGTCAGTGGCTGCCCCCTGGAAACAGAACTGTCAAACTCTGAACCATCAAGAAATTTGCCTGTGTAATGGGTTTCTACCGTGTCGCTTAAGGTTGGGGTGGCGCCAGAGCCACTGGTAATGACTTTGTACTGCAAGCCTGAAGCAGTCACTGTGATGCCTTCCTGCTTTGCATTTTCCGCGAGAAATGCCTCACCTTTCGCTTTATTGTCGTCCATTTTTGCCTTTGCCTCATTTATATTAGTGTTTGAATTTGTCTGTTTGTCATTTCCAGCCCCACAGCTGTATAACAGTACCAGTAGTGGAAGTGCCATCAAAATCTCTCGTGCTTTCATCCTGTTCTCTTGTAGTTAGATTTAGTAGTTAGATTTAGTAGTTAGATTTAGTAGATAGACCAAATAGCTAAATTTAGTCGTTAGCCATTATTGTTCTATTTTCCCTGCGGGTTCTGCATGGGCAGGCTTTCATCGGCTGACCATTCCATCAAACTTGCGTCATACACCGAGACATTCTTGTGGCCTAATCTGAGCAGTGTGAATGCACCGACGGTTGCAGCGATTGCGCCGCCACAATAGGTAATGATCCTGGGTTTTTCCAGAGTATCTTTGAAATGTTTGCGAGCCGTTTCAAGATCCACAAAATTTGATGTTTCACTGGTGATTAATGAGCGGAAAGGTACATTGACGGCACCCTCGATATGTCCGTTGCGTGGGCCGTAGCCTTGCTCCGAACCGTCGAAACTGCCACTGGTTAAATTGTCAATCAGGCAGGTTTCTGCATCATTAATCGTTGCCAGCACATCTTCTTTGCTGGCAATGGCAGAAGTATTGTCACTGGTGCTGCTGAACGATCCTGGTGAAACTGTGCTGTTCTCTGAACTCATTGCACGAGCTTCGGACTCCCATTTTTCGACTCCACCCTCAAGAATGGAACAGTGCACCCCAAAATGAAACATGGTCCACCAGGCCCGGGTACACCACATCGTGCCGGAATCTATGTTCGGTCGCGGTGTACGTGCGACAAGGACAACATGGGTATTATTGTTGATCCCAAATTCAGCCATGGTTGCTTCAAACGCTGCCTTTGAAGGTGACATCCAGGGTAGTGATGCATCCTGGTCGCTGAGCACGCCTTTGCCTGCAGCAACATCGAAGAACAGTGAACCCGGTATGTGGGCAGCATCGAATACTTCTGTCTGGGCGCGATTGATGAGTTTTGATGTCAACATCCCGGTGACATCAAGTATGCGGACGTTAGGATCATCCAGGTGATCTGCCAACCAGTCAGTTGAAACGACGTATTCAGCATGGCTTGTATCGGGGTTCATGATTTG
>Ga0206123_10003234_pt1 | contig 13543 bp, 11 predicted proteins | sample Helgoland_Spring_2_FD_160086 | JGI IMG/M metagenome (GOLD analysis project Ga0206123, IMG submission 160086) | Pelagic subsurface seawater microbial communities from Kabeltonne, Helgoland, North Sea - Helgoland_Spring_Bloom_20160316_1 | ecosystem: Environmental > Aquatic > Marine > Epipelagic ... | reverse complement strand
TGTACTGACAACTCTGGGTACAGGGAGCGATGAAACCCTGGAGGTGACCGCTGATGATGGTGTTCTGGGGTTGAACCCCAATCTCGGCATTCGGTATGGTAGTGATGGCAGCCTGACCCAGACGCAGGCGGCGCAGTCAGCAGAACTGGTCGTAAACGGGCTTGCAATTACACGTGAAACCAACGTGGTAACAGAGGTGATAACCGGGGTTACTCTGAATCTCTCCTCTGCTGAACCCGGTCAGAATATCTCGCTGAATTTATCAGCTGATACCACTTCAATTGTGACCAAGGTTCAGTCTTTTATCGATTCATTTAATGATTTAAAAGTGATCTCGGATGAACTCACGGCATTCAATCCGGAAACCGGTGAGACTGGTATATTGCTGGGTGACTCGACATTGCGCACAGTCAACACCAAGATTCGTAACCTGATGAATAGCATTGTGACGGGTATTGTCGATTCTAACTTCCGAACCCTGGCAGAAGTCGGCATCCGAACCAACCAGGATAATAGTTTTCTGCTTGAACTCGATACTGTTGCCTTGAACAAGGCAATCCGGGAAAACCCCGACGCGATTGTGAGTTTGTTTTCTACCAATACGTCAAATTCCGATCCCTTGATTGAGGTAGTTAACACCGGGTTTAATACGCAACCCGGTGCTTATGATATTGAACTGACACAAGTTGCAAGCCAGGGGAAATTTGAAGGTGAGACGATTGCTGCCCTCGATTCACCCCTGGTGATTGATGGTGACAATGACACATTTGTTGTCAGCGTCAACGGCACTGAATCGGAAACGATATCCTTAACTCAAGGGACCTATACCAGTGGTGCCGCACTTGCCCAGGAATTGCAAGTCAGAATAAATAATGACTCGAATATCGACAATAGCGGAGACACAATTACTGTCAGCTACAACACAACAGCGCAAAGGTTGGAGTTTCTAAGTGCGGAGTACGGCTCTGATAGTTCTATCTCGTTTTCCTCTGAAGACATAAATACACAAACCCAGTTGGGTTTCGGTTCTACGGTTGGCACGGTGAGTGCAGGTCTGGATGTCAAAGGTACCATTAACGGTGAGGCGGCAACTGGCTCCGGTCAGTATCTGCGGGCTTCCGATGGTGCCCTCTCGGCGAAGCCAGGATTTGTCTCCAGTTCGTTTATCAATGACATCAATGTTCCCTTGACGGTGACTCCGGTGGAAGTCACCAATGGAGATTATGATTTCAAGGTTAATGTTGATGGTATTGCATCGGGAAATCTTACCCTCGCCGCGGGCACCTATAACACCGGTGGAGAACTTGCCGCGGCGCTGCAATCGGCGATCAATGCTGACTCGGTACTTGTTGCCGCCAGTAAATCCGTATCAGTTGATTTTGATCTTGGCTTGAGCACCTATGGGGTCATTTCCTCCACAACCGGCACCTCTTCCTCAGTGAACTTCACAGCAATATCACCGAATATTGCCAGTCAGTTCGGCCTGGCGATTGGTGGCGGAACCGCAGGGACCGCAGCAACCGGGCAATTGAGTGAAGCTGCCGGTATCCGTATTCGGGTGTTGGGTGGCAGTCTGGGTGATCGGGGTTCCGTGAGTTATGTCGAAGGTGTGGCTTATCAACTAACCGAATTATTCGATGATATGCTGGCGTCGAATGGTCTGATCGAGACAAAAACCGGGTCCCTGACCGATCTGCTTGATGGCGTTGCAGAATCCCGGATTGCGTTGGATGAACGACTTGAGATCCTTCAGAATCAACTTTCTTCCCAGTTTTCAGCCGCGGACGGTTTAATTTCGCAGCTGAAATCGACCGAGGACTTCCTGAGCCAGCAACTGGCGATTCTGAGTGCGTTTTATACCAATGACAATTAGTCCCGGATAACGCCATTTCTTGCCAGGCCTGTGCCAGTTTTGCGGAGTCTCCGCTGTACCTTCAGCTGCTCGCAACATCAAAACCATATCGTGTTATATCCCTCGAAAATTGCTAAACACCCCAGTGTGACGGCAAAAGTTATAAACTATCTGGTGTTCACCGATTTTTTCCCGGCAACTGCGATTGATTTTCGGTAATTTTGACTCTTACTCCCTAATCATTGACACATGACTAATTCAACGAAAACGGAAACTGCCTGAATGCAACATAAAGGTGACCTAATGCTTGCAAAGCAACTGGCAGATGGGGACGAGAGAGTGTTTGAAGCATTTTTTCAAGACTATTTCCCCCGATTGTACCGTTTTGCTGTGACACGTTTGGGATCAGACGAAGATGCGATCAAGGATATTGTTCAATCCACCCTGATGAATGCCATGCGTTCAATTTCTACCTACAGAGGAGAGGCGTCGATGTTCACCTGGTTATGTCAAATTTGTCGAAATGAGATTAACGGGCATTTTAGAAAGCTGGCGAAATCTGTTCCGGTTGTTCCCGAGGACGACGAGTCTATTCGACCTATTCTCGAATCTTTGGAGGGTGACGAGCAAGACAACCCGGATAGTCAGTTTGAAGTTGCGCAAATGAAGCGGTTGGTTCAGGACGTTCTGGACTATTTGCCCGCCAACTATGGTAATGCGCTGGAATGGAAATATATCGAAGGATTGTCTGTTCAGGAAATTGCCTCGAAACTAAAATTGACCGAGCTTGCAACCCAGTCAATGTTGGCAAGAGCGAGAAAATCCTTTCGAGAGGCGTTACTCGAGATTTCGCCACTGCTAGCTAGAGTACACCAGGGGTTACCATGAGCATTGATAGAGAAGCCAAACAAATGAGTGAAGGAGAAATTGCGGCATTGCTGGCCCAGTCCGGTGCCAGGTTGCAGCCCCCCGGGGATCTCGCCGATGAGATATTTTTGAATGTTAAAAGTGTATGGCAGGAGGAGGTTAACCAGCGAAAGAAAACCCTGAGACAACGCTATTACGCAATTGCCGCTGGCTTCATGTTGATGATTGGTGCTGGAGTTATGTTTATCTCGACTCCTGACGGGGCTGCTCCCGGAGTGGATCAGTTTGCTAATGTGACTCAAGCGGTCAATGTGGTAGAGCAGCGCCTTGGCGAACAACCCTGGACAGCTGTTTCTGGTTCGAAGAATGCTCTCGCGACTTCTTTAAAGAAACCGCAAGCTCTGAGAACGGGGGCTGATAGTTACGCTTTTGTAGAACTGGATACTGGTTTTGAAATCAGGCTCGATGCCAATACACAGGTTATTTTAAGCGCGAGGGATGAGATTCAAGTTGTTGCCGGTGCTATTTATGTGGATTCAAACCAGATAAAAGGTGGCACACAACTCTGGATAAATACACCGTTCGGGCGAACCCGTGATATTGGCACTCAATATGAGGTTCGGCTTCTTGGCGACAATCTGCAGGTGCAGGTTCGAGAGGGCACAGTGGACATCACTCATGATAAAGGTCAGTGGATAGCCGAGGCAGGAGAGCGGGTGGTGGTTGCGGACGGTCGTGAAGTGAGTCGTTCAGAACTAAAACCCGATGATGGAAGCTGGCATTGGACGCAAAATGTTGGCAAAAAATACCAGATAGATGGTCAGTCGCTTGATGCCTATTTGCATTGGCTTGGTCGCGAATCAGGCAAGGTGACGGTCTATCAGTCAGAGGAAGTGCAGACTGCTGCGAAAGCGACTATTTTACACGGCAGCATTGATGACCTGAGCGCCAGTGAGTCTCTCACCGCCGTGCTGGCGACAACTAATTTTCACCTTGTTCCTTCAGAGTCCGATACGATTGTTGTTGGTAAATAGGTTATGATGAGGTCCTGTAACTTCTAGCAAAGGCGTCATTGTGATTAATTAATTGCAGTGCCAATGAGCTGGATATGAAGTTAACCAGCTTATGGGGCTCGTCGGTCAACTTGATTTCCAAAGAACAATCTGCCAATACCCGGTCGGTTCAATTGTTGGGCTTCCTGGGCAGTCATAATTCCATCTGTTTTAGAAATATTATCCCCATCGTTTTAATGTTGGGAACGTTTTTATCTGCGTGTTTTGTGGCAGCCGCCGAAACGGTATCGCTGGCTAAATATCTTGAACTGGCCGAGGCTGCCGGAATCCACACGCTCTATTCTACAGATCTTGTACCCCGATATTATAATGTGACTTACGACCCTGAAAGTGTTGTCACCCTGGCGAAAGTGGAAAAGGCGCTTGCGGGTTTTAATCTGACACTAAGAAAACTAAATGATACTACTTATGCTGTCGTAAAAAGGGTCCAGCAGGAAGAACAGGATTCCACATCGCTGAAAACGGCAGCTACTGGTCGTTTTGAGATTGAGGAGATTGTTGTGACTTCCAGTCGGTATAAACTTGTCGTTCAGCGAGAACTGGGTTCAACAACGTTATCCCATCTTGACCTGATTACAAGGCCCGCAGTGGGCAATGATGCCGCCAGACTTGTCAGTAATCTTCCTGGAAGTGCCAGCATCGGCATTTCCGCACGCCCCCGGGTGCGAGGTGGGCTTCAGGACGAAACCTTGATTCAGTTCGACGGTGTCCGTTTGTACGAACCCTTTCATTTTCAGAATTTCAACCAGTTGTTTGGAAGTTTTGATGCGCGAATAATAGAAGATATTGATTTTTCCAGCGGTGGCTTCTCAGCACGGGATGGTGACAGGTTAAGCGCCGTTATGGATATCTCCCCCCGGGACACTCAGGATTTGATACCGACAAGGGAAATTGGATTGGGTTTTTTTAATGCGTCCTATCTTCATGCGGGAGGTAATAGTGAGCATGACTGGCTGATTGACCTGAGAAAAAGCACAACAGAATACATTGCAGGATTATCGGAGCAGGATCTTGGCAAGCCTTCATTTGCGGATGTTTTCGCCCGTTACCGATGGAATCTGCAAGGTAAACATCGTTTATCTGCCTCACTGTTCTGGTTTGGCGATGACATGCACTTGCGAAACACATCGGGTACAGAGGTGGCCAGTAATATTTACGGTAATACCTACTTCTGGCTCAAAGCCGAGAGTGAGTTGTCCTCCAGGCTTAATGCCACCAGTCTTGTGTCATTTTCCGGCATCAAAAATGACAGGACAGGGATTGTTAACAAGCCTGAACTAGTCGTTGGCAATCTGGATGATGATCGGGAGTTCCGGGTTTATAATCTGAAACAGCAATTTGAATATTTAACTAACGAGAACCTGCTGTTTGAGTTTGGTTGGGATTATCGATATTTGGACGCACGGTATCAATTTGATTCTAACTTGTTGATTGATCCGGTTTTTCAGGGTATTTCAAATTTCAACCGACCTGCCGCATACACCCTGGAGGTGCTGGAAACAGGGCATCAATATGCGACTTATCTTAATTCAAAATGGAGTCCGCTCGACAAGTGGGTGATCACGTTTGGGGTTCGGGTTGATGGTCAACATTATGAGCACTCTCTCAAAGAGCTGCAAATAAGCCCGAGATTGGGACTGCTATTTCGTCCCGCAAGAGCAACGACACTGCGTGCAAGCTGGGGGAAATATAGCCAGGCTGATGGTGTTCATGAACTTAAGATCAATGACGGTATCGAACACTTTCAACCGATCCAGAAAAATGAGCAATTCATAATTGGGTTGGAGCAAAGTTTACCGGGTGACTTCAGCTTCAGGATAGAGGCATACAAAAAGTATGGCCTGGCTGTAAACCCATACTACGTTAACTTATCGAGCAGCCTTACTTTGTTACCGGAACTACAGTTTGACAGGTATAGGGTGATCCCGGAGGATTACGATTCGCGCGGTCTCGAAATGTCGCTGGAGGGTCAGATTAAGGGGATCGATGTTTGGGCAAACTATTCAATTTCACAAACAGAAGACACCATTGGTGGTCAGAAAATAAAAAGATCCTGGGATCAAACTCATGCCGGGAATTACGGCGTTGCAATGCACTACCATGATTGGCAGATCTCATTGGCAGGGTCATTTCACGATGGCTGGCTAACGACGCCTTTCAGGCAGGAGAATGGAGTAATCACAGCCGATAGCCGCAATAGTATTAGTTTAGGAGACTATCAGAATATAGATCTAAAAGTGACCCGTGAGTGGGCCTTTGAAACTCAACAGTTGCGATTAGAAGCAGGGATCACAAACCTGTTGAACCGGGAAAACCAGGTCGGAACAGAGTATGAAGTAAAAGATGGTGTCCTTCAGAGCAGAGATAAATTTGGTTTACCGCTGCTTCCCTTTCTGGATTTTTATTGGAATTTTTAATTTTGCTGCAATCTTTTACCGGGACCGGTCTATTTAGCCTCGATCTTGGCCATTAGAATCTTTATTTCCTCCCTTCTACCTGTGTCCGCAAGGTCTCGACCCGGTCGGTCCGGGGCTGACATCGCTTTTACTAATGCTGTTTTGGCAGCCGCCAATTCTCCATTCTGGTATAAAAAATCCGCATAAAAGTAGTTTGAATCTATGCCGTCTGGATTAATGGCCAGTGCTTTCTCAAGATTTATCCTGGCTTTCTTATCACTACCAAAGGCGATTGGCCAACCGGGTACCTGGTAGTAAAGTGCGCCAAGGCTGGTGTAGGCACTTCCATTAAGTGCATGGTCTTCAATGGCTATGGCTTTTTCAAGGGACTTGCGCGCAGCCTTGACTAAACCAAGCGCCTTAAACCCGCTAACTTTACCGGCAAAAGTACTTTTGATAATGCCTTGCCAGATAAGCAAATTTGGGTCCTTGGGTGTTGCCACCATGGTCTCAGCCATTTTGGCATCCAGTTGTTCAAATCGGGCTATTTGTGCCTCGCCGGAAAGACGATAATTGGCGATTGCCCAGTCACTTTGAAATTCCGCGAGGCTAGCAGCATAAAGCCCGGTGTGGACTAAGATGCAGCAGACAGCAAGTAGTACTTTTTTCATGATTTATCACGCTCTGTTTTTTGTTGAATTGATCCGGATTGAATGTGTTTCTTAATAAGTGTCAATTTATTTCTTAGCGCGCCGTCGACGATCCCGGGAAACAATGCATTGAGTTTCACCTGAAATTTTTCTGGCCACCCAAGCTGTTTTGTTGGTAGCAAATTTTTTAGGCTGTCTATCACCTCGCGCGCGACCAGATCAGGCGAATCCGTTCTCACACCAATTTGAGTGTTTAGTTCACTCACTGCTGCGCCGTTCATCTTTGTCGCTGTCGCCCTGGGGGAGATGTATAGAACTTTGATGTTGGTATCTGCAAGTTCGCGCCGTAACGCCTCTGAAAACCCTTTAATTGCATGTTTAGTGGTGGAGTAGGTGACATAACCGGCGAATCCAATGCTGCCAAAAGTCGATCCAATATTGAGAATGATTGCGGTTGGCAGGCTGCGAAGGTGAGGAAGTAACAGCTGAGTCATATGCAGAGTAGCGATGACGTTGGTGTTGACCATTGCGTCAATGTCACTTTCTTCGAATAACTCAAAGGAATTGATGCCAGCGTTGTTCAATAGTGTGTTTATTTTGTAGCCTTTGGCAGCCTTAACTATTTGGGCCAGTGCCGCAGGATCGTTAAGGTCGCCTTCAATTATCTTGAAACGGGACTCGGGGAGGCAGCATTGTTTTGCGTATTCTTTCAATTGAGCTTGTGACCGACCGTGAAGTAGCACCGATGCGCCAGACTCAATTAGAAGGGTCGCCAGGCGTTTGCCGATGCCTCCGCTGGCACCGGTTACCAGAACCCTTAGGCTGGAGATCTCCACTCAGGCTGCCCTGGTCCTGATCAAGCTTGACGCAGCCTCCGGAATGGCGCGGTATACGTCGCCATAAAGACGGTAAACAGTGTTTGCAACATGGCTAATTGCCTGTTGGTCCTGTTTGCAGGTCACTTTATTGATATTCTTCTCGAAGAACATGATGTGATCCTGGTCAAGCTCCCCGTGAGTTGTAAGGTAGCTCATCGCCTTGTCAGGCAACGCCAGCTTATCCTGGACAATTGCCGCGACTGCAGGCGCAAGACTGGCGCTGGTTCCTTCAAAGACGAGCACCATGCCAAAAATACCCAGTGCATTTTTTCGATTGATGTAATCAAACAAATAGGAAATCAGGATCTCTGAGTTGTAGGGTGCTGGACCGGTTGCATATTCCAACCTGTCGAATCCACATGCTTCGATATCGTTTAATATCCATTCTTCATGTCCCTGCTCTTCGGCTATGTACTCTTCCAGGACCGGTTTTGCCCACAATTGATCATCAGTCAGGTTGTTTGCGGCAAACTCCAATAACGTAGCGGTAAACCGAACGTGATGGAATGCCTGGTTCAAAAAGCTTATGTAGGTTTCCAAGGTGAAGTTTTGGTTCATCACGTCGTTGATGATTGGTGCCGACAGGAAATAGGCTTTTGATTCATTGGTTTGTGTTAGTAGATCTTTATAAAAACTCAACAGATTTATCCTCGATGAAGGGTTGTTGGATGTTCTGAAACTTCAGCAATAAAAGCAGAAGGTGAGGAACAATTTTTGGTGTAGTGGGCTTCAATCATTGACTGGTAATGGCACAATGCAGAATCCCGTTTAAGCCGGCCGTTTGGTGTTGCAAGGTCCGCTGGTGGCTCTCCGTTGACGATAATCCAGGAGTGAACCCTGGCGTAGTCAGGTAGTTCAGCATTTGCCTTTGCGAGCACCCTGGTCATATCTGTATCCGCCTCTGGAAACCTCAGCCAGACAAGTGCCAGATTGTGAGGTTGATTTTCTCCGTAGACGAGAGCCTGTAGGATCTCCGGTTGCTGGGTCAGGGCAGATTCGATCCATTCCGGGTTAACATTTCGACCAAAGGAGGTGATAAAAAGATTCTTGATGCGACCTGTGACATAAACAAAGCCATCTGAATCGATATGGCCCAAATCCCCGGTCTTGTACCAGCCATTTGTCATCGGTGGATCGCCAAGGTAGCCGGAAAAAATGCTCCCATTTGCTTCAATTTCCCCGCCGTCGTTGATCCGAAGACTAGCGTGAGGAAGCGGCTTGCCAACGGAACCCTGTTTATTATCGGCTGGTAAATTAAGGGTTAAGACGGAACAACATTCAGACAAGCCGTAGCCCTGATAAACTGGTAATCCAGATGCTGCTGCGCTTTCGAGTAAGTGTTCACTGACTCTGCCGCCGCCGACGGCTATCATTTTGAGGCTTTTCGAATTCAGGATTTCAAACTGGGTTAATGCCACTACTGCCGTCAGGAGTTGCGGCACTACAATGACACTGTCAGCCTGTGCCTCGTTTATGGTGCGGGTAAATTTCTCGATGTCGAGGGAAGCGCCGGTAAGACCGACGTTATCAAGAGAAGGTATTTGTACGGTCACCCCTTTTAATAGCGGGGCATAGAGGCCGGCGATATTCTCAAGTAAGGTTGCCAGGGGCAATACACAGAGATGTTTACTGATATCAATTGTGCTCATTGCCGAGACGATACTTGCAGAAACCGTTTCTACGGTCGCTTTCCCGAGGACAACGCCTTTGGGAGAACCTGTGCTGCCGGAAGTGTAAGTAATTTTTGTGTCTGTAAAATCTGCAACCGCGATGTCGCGTTTGTAACAGGATATCGAAGGAGTGGAATCCCCGGCTTCTGATTTAGCAGGTCTGGTGGTAAACATGATCGAAGTCAGGGGGAAGTCGACTGACGCCCAACTTCTTGCTTGTGCCGTTTCCCGGGTAGGTATAAATCCTGAATCAGTCACGAACAGGTCGACCTTCGCGTCTTCAAGGGTGTGAGCCGTTTGTATTGGCGAGAAGAAGCCGGGAATTGGAACGAGATTCACAGAAGTTGATAGCCCCGCAAGATCCAAAGCTGCCCAGAGCCAGCCATTGTCGAGTTGATAGGCCAGAGTTGTGCAGCGTTCAGACCTGATCCAGTCAGACAGGGATTCTATGAGTTCGCAAAGTCGTTGATAGGAGATCTTTTCATGTTCGGTCTCTATGGCTATTGCGGCGGGCGTGAGTGCACTGTGTGACTTTATTTTATTTACAATTTCGCTCATAAATGTCTGTCTGGTTAATTTATTTGGGGTGCATGATTGGTTGTGAGCATGCCTTTGAACGGCGCGATCTTTTCGACAACTGTTTGAATGTTTCCAGCGAGAACGACCGGTTGATGATCGTAGTAGGTACCCCAGGTTTCAACGGTGTCGCCGACACGGTCGGGATCGGCTTTGGCAAGATAGATTGATTCAACGCCGAGTTTATCGAGATAGCGTTTTATTGTTTTAGTCACAGTGCAACTGGCCCATTGAAAACCCAGATCCGCAAAGAGTGGTGCCAGTTGAAACATAAATGGAAGTGCATATTCAGCAGACCGGAGTGCAAAGCCACCTATTTCAACGATCTGATTGCGATTTACAGATTGGCCGAGTCGCGCTGAAATCAATTGTTCAATGGGTTGATCAAGGTAGTGCTCGAGAAAGAGAGGTTCCTGCCCTGCATCACGGTAACCCGTGGCTGCAACCATATCGGAATTGGCGATCAAACTTATGTTAGTCGAGGCCAAATTATCCAATTCTGATTTAAAGTGGCGGCAGTATTCTGACCGTATCAAGTCATTTGCTTCTGAGTGAAAATGATCTCCGGGTTTACTGATCACCAGTTCCTGGGTCAAAAATGGCATTTTTAGTGCTTCCATCCGATATACAACCTTTAGTTTGTGCCAGCTTTCTATTTGCCCAGTTGGATGGTGACTTTCAAAAAATCATTCGGTCCAATCTGCCCTTTGGGGCTTTTTTTTAGCCCGGTGAGGATTTATTTCTGATATATGGTCCAATCCGGCGTGTTTTGGGGTTCCCAGGGACAATTACTGGTGGCTGGCATTGGGAACACCTGGGGCAGCGTGGGGTATTTTGAAGCAGGCGGTTATTCCGAAACCAGTTTTACCAGTGTTCGATAGCTTTTCTGTGTTGTGATTCGGGGATCGATTTTTCTGAGCCTGGCAAGGCTATGGCGCGCCCTTGGCCAGTCATCAAGCTCATGTGCGGCGGTCTGTGCTGCCAATAGTAATGCCTCGGATATTCTCGGGTGCCGGGGGAAATCCTGATCAAAATGCTCTAGCAAGTGTGTGACTATCGTTTTTTGAAGGCGAGTCTCCGCATGTGTAAAAAGTGCAAATACAGTGCTGGCTGGCCGAACGACATATTTTTGCTGGTTTGCGTTATAACAAAATTCAAGGACTTCGAAGGCCTGACGAAAGTCCTGATTGTCCGTTAGCCGTTCCAGATATTTTTGCCCTGAAACAAGCGCAAAGCCAGGGTCTTCCCACTTGCAAATGCGTTGAAAATACTCATGTTCATCGCGGTAAGCAGAAGCCTTCAGTTTTTGTTGCAGCAAAGAAAGCGCCTGTTTGCCAGCCCCGGATCTGTACAGACTATAGAGTTCCGAGGTGAAGGCATTAATCTCCCGGCTGTTTGCTTTTTCTCTTTGTGCTTGTTCAACCTGCTCACCAAAAGTGACTGAAATGCCAAGGGCATCAGCATTTGTATGGAGTATTACACCAAGTAGTCGAAACATGAGGGTCCACACCAGGAGCAGACAAAACATTGAAGCAGGTAACCAGTAACCAGCTCCACCGGTCAGGGTGATGTAGCCCAATCCGATCGCTAATACCTGAAGGCCAAGATAGCGAATGCAATTGGGATCACTCGCAATACCAATCAGCACTCCAAGCCACTTGGCGGGATTCAACATGGAGATGAGACTTGCCTCCCACACCAAAATACTTGTGGCAATGGGAAAGATAAGCATACAAAAACAAAGGAATACAAACTGACCGGTAGTGCTTTTGATAAACAGGAACAGTGAGATTAGGGCGAGAACAAGAAATATCAGCTTAAAAAGCCGCGGTTTTTCCGTTGTGAAAATTGTGCCAGAAATAGCAGGGATGTGCTGATAGCCCTGGGCTGTGAACTCGGTAATGATAAACATATAACCGATGAAAAATGACAATCCAGTGTAGGCCATTCCGATATTGACAACAGCACCCGTTAGACCAATAAAAATAATTGTGCTGACGATATAGCTAAACCACAGGGTGAAAACGACAAGGAACAATAGAATTTTTGGTCGCAATGGAAAACGATAAACTTCCAGAGGAACGAATTTTTCAATTAACGCATCGTTCGGCGTCATCCGGGTTAACCTGCCGTTGGCCTGGGCTTTATTGGGTGGTCTGGTTGAACGACGCTCGATAATATAGGTTCAAGAAAATTGATAAATGCCGCTACCGTTGTTTCCGTACGGTGTGGCCCGGCGAGATGCCCGGTAAAAACGTGTTCTACCTTATCACTGTCAATTTCGACCGGGATGTTGGATTTTAGTTCTGATCCCCATTTTACAAAGGCGTTAGTCGCGGCCCCGGCGTTGACAGTAGGATCATTTTTCATGCACATCATTGCCAGGGGAGTCGAATAAGTTGCCAGGTCGAGTTTGGAAATCCAGTCGACCATTTTCTGCATTTCGATGACAGCCAGCGTGGAATAACTGGTGGTCCAGGCACGGGCGTGTGCCGGAGATTCTGCTTCCCAGCTATGGCTAGAGCCCAGTATCAGATGAACCCAGTGGGGTGACCATGGCCATGTTAACAAAAAACCAAAGGGGTTCTTTATCTTGAAATTAGGTGACATCATGAGAATTGCTGCTACTTTATCCGCGATTCCTTTTTGTTTCAGCAACCAAACGGCGAGGGTTGCACCGGTGGAGGTTGCAACAATGACAACCCGGTTCCCCAGGTATTCCGATATTTTCCAGGCATCAATCATACTTTGAAGCCAGGACTCTGCACTTGCAAGCATCCCCTCGGTGCCTACACCATGCCCGGCGAGGCGTGCATGAAATACATTTGAATTATAGTGGCTGGCGATCATGGAGGTCACCGGCGCAGTTTCTAGCCGGCTGGCAGAAAAACCATGAATATAAAGGAAACATATCTCAGTTCTGGCTGGATTCTCTGAATCTGCAAACTCTATCAATGCTTCGGCACCCGCGGTGATACCCGGGGTTTCAGATTCGGTTTTCTGCAGCCATTGGTTAAGCTCAGTCAGGGTGAAACCGTCGGGCACCGTTGATTTAGGGGCGATGGGTTTTAGTTTGGGTCTGGGTGCAAGAAAGAGCAGAAATATGCAGGCCAGCCCTAACACGGTCAGAAAATATACCACTGCAACACAACCAGATTGAAAAATGACTAATTATGGTATTCGGAAATCATTGTAATGACAATTTCAATAGCCGAATATTCCTGTCAACGGGATAAGAAATCTCGAATCGTCAATTTATGAGTGTTTGTGATCCAAATGTGTTACCGGGTTTCCCTCCAATTGACAATAAAACTGGAACATTCCAGCAAATATGTCGGGGTTCTGTTCCTCAATTTGATCCCAGAATTTAAGATCCAGTCGCCGTTCGTCATGTGGATACGCAATTGCGTACTCCTCTTTAATCCTGTTTGGCAGGTTAATGAATCCAAGAAACTGCAAACCAAGATCATCAATTCCCCTGGCAAGCTGTGCAGGAGTGTAATGATGTTCCTGCACATTGAATAAAAGATCACGACATCCGCTCAGATTGTAGAAGTCCGGAGATCGCTTCTACACGGTAC
>Ga0206123_10003229_pt1 | contig 13554 bp, 12 predicted proteins | sample Helgoland_Spring_2_FD_160086 | JGI IMG/M metagenome (GOLD analysis project Ga0206123, IMG submission 160086) | Pelagic subsurface seawater microbial communities from Kabeltonne, Helgoland, North Sea - Helgoland_Spring_Bloom_20160316_1 | ecosystem: Environmental > Aquatic > Marine > Epipelagic ... | reverse complement strand
TCAGGTTAAAGAGCTTGGTTTTTCAGAGTCATTCACAAGGATTTGGAATTTTTATCTGGTCTACTGTGAGGCTGGATTTCTCGAAAACCTTATAGGAGACTTTCAGCTTGTATTTGCAAAGCCAGAGGCATTAAAGGCTCAAATTACATATTAACCCATGATTACTTTATTAATTAAACTTGCAGAAAAAGGGTTTTTGCCGGACTCATTAATCAGATTAGGAATAAAGCGTCTTTGCAGCCAGCGTTTGTTGCAGGCAACAAGCTTTAGTGATGCTGATATGGAAAAAGAGCACGCGGCATGGATTGATGTTTTAAAGAAAAGCCCAATAGCGCTTGTTCCAGAAAAAGCAAACGAACAGCACTATGAAGTTCCACCAAGGCTCTTTGAGCTCGTGCTTGGAAAGAATCTTAAGTATAGCTCAGGCTTTTGGCCAGAGGGCGTATCTTCACTAGACCAGTCTGAATCTGCCATGCTGGAGCTGACAGCAGAGAGAGCAGGGTTGTTTGATGGCCAAGATATATTAGAGCTAGGATGCGGCTGGGGATCCTTAACGCTCTATATGGCCGCGCATTTTCCAAAAAGTAAAATTACTGCAGTTAGCAACTCTAATGACCAGAGACAGTTCATTGAAGAAAGGTGCAGGCAGCTTAAGCTAGAAAATATCTCGGTTATAACTGCAGATATGAATGACTTTAATGCTGAAGGATTATTTGATAGAGTTGTTTCAATTGAGATGTTTGAGCATATGCGCAACTATGAAAAATTGCTTGGCAGGGTTAATGCGTGGCTTAAAAAAGAGGGTAAGCTTTTTGTTCATATATTTTCTCACCAAAAGGTTGCATATCCTTTTGAAGATAAGGACGATGCAGACTGGATGGCAAGAGAGTTTTTTAGTGGGGGTCAAATGCCATCTCATAGGTTGTTAATGAGCTTCCCAGAGCAAATGAAAATAGAAAAAGATTGGAGAGTGAGCGGTACTCATTATGAAAAAACCTCTCTCGCTTGGCTTCAAAAGATGGACAAAAATAAAGCTGAAGTTATAGAGCTCTTCAAGAAAACTTATGGAGAAGAGGATGCAAGCTCCTGGTTTCAAAGATGGCGTATTTTTTTCATGTCTTGTGAGGTTCTTTTTGGTTATAACCACGGCTCTGAATGGGGGGTCTCACATTATCTGTTTGAGAAGCCATAATGATTAAAGACTTTGGTGCTATTGCTCTATGTATTTTAACCGCTTCCATTGTTGCTGTAGCAGCGTCAGTTGATGGGGCAATTTTTTCTGGACTTCCTGTAATTCTTTTGTGCGCGATAGTCAGTTTTGCGACGCATTGGATCATTGCCGTGCCCTCATTAATCACAAGCTCAGAAAAATATTTTGACTTTACAGGAATGGTTGCCACGCTTCTTATTATTTTAACTTCAATGTTTGCGCTCTTGAGCACGGGAGCGGAACTATCAATTCGTTCAGTTTTCGTTGCTGCCTTTGTATCTGTGTGGACCTTAAGGCTGGGAATATTTCTTTATAAAAGGATAGTGAAAGCTGGCGAAGATAGAAGGTTTAGAGAAATAAAAAAATCACTTCCAAAGTTTTTAATGACGTGGACCTTGTCAGCACTCTGGGTCTTCTTAACCACTGTAAATGCTATTACTTTAATCGCGTTGAATCCACTTGAACCAGTCGGCATATTTTTTGTCGTTGGGTCTCTATTTTGGTTATTAGGTTTTGGTTTTGAAGTGATTGCTGACAGACAAAAAAAGCACTTCAGTGAGCAGCCTGAAAATAAAGGCAGATTTATCACCCAGGGTCTTTGGTCTGTGTCTCGCCACCCAAACTACTTTGGAGAAATTATTTTATGGTCAGGCATTGGAATTATCTCGCTACCATTTCTATCTGGCTGGCAGTTTATGACTCTTGTTTCTCCTGTATTTGTTTTTCTTCTTTTGACAAGAATAAGTGGCCTTCCTTTTTTAGAAGACAAGGCTGAAAAAAAATGGGGCGAAGACAAGGACTATATTGAATATAAAAAAAGAACGCCAATATTAGTACCATTTTTTGGAAAAAAACAATAATAAATTAATTTTAATATGGCTCTTGAAACCCCTCAATATGAAGTAGTCTCGGAATATGATGGGTTTGAAATCCGTCGTTACAGTGAAATGATAATTGCCACGACATCGGTTCGTTCAGATTACAAAGGCTCTACATCATCTGGATTCAGAAGAATTGCTAATTACATTTTTGGCGGCAATGACAAGGAAATGAAAATCGCAATGACCGCCCCTGTAATTACTGACTGCCCTTCTGAAGATCGAGAGAGCTACAATATTTCCTTTGTGATGCCTAGAGAGCACTCATTAAAAGACCTTCCTAAGTCAAACACAGAAAATGTTTCAATTCAAAAAGAGTCTTTGGGCGAGGTTGCAGTATTTTCTTTTGGGGGCTGGGCGACAGAGTCTAGAAGCAAGAACTTTCAAAAAAAATTTGCAACACTTCTCCAGCAAAACAGTATTGAAACAACCGGAGACTTTATGGTAGCCCAGTTTAATGCACCTTATGTAATTTCCATGTTTCGCAAAAACGAACTTATGGTAAGAGTTAATGGGTAAACAGTTTTATTGGCACTTATTACAGACACCATTTATCTCAACAGCTTGAGAATCATTAACAGCAAACATCATGCTGTCAGGCAATGAGAGCTGTGCTGAGAGCTGACAAGACTCTTGAACTGATTTACAGCTGGTGCAGTGAAGCAGCACATGAAAGTGGTTAGTATGATTATCATTACAAACCAGATAGGTGTTGCTTGAGTCCATTTTATGAACAACACCTACTTCAATCCAAAAGTCTAAAACCCTATATATTGTACTAATATTAAACGAATGGCCTTTGTCTTTAAGTGAGTCTCTTAGGTCATATGCTGAAAGGTTTTTTTTGGAGGAGCATAGTTCATCAATTATTGACATTCTTTGCGGTGTAGCGCTTCGTCCTGATTCTAGGCATTTAGATATTAATTGTGTTCTGCTAATCATGAGGGTCTTCGAGGTTATAGCTATAATCTTCGTTGGCATATTCTTCATCACTAAAATGAAGCGTTTCAACAACAGCATCGTTAATTGTATATCCGCTATCTGCAATATCAAAGCTTTGCGATCCCACAGATATTCTGCCATAAACGATAATTGGCATGTACATATCACGAAATTTTGTGGGATTTGCTGTGACATCTACAAGCAAGGTTTGATTCAAAGGAGGAGGGGGCACATGGATGCACTGCCCAGCTTCTGGAACCAGCAAGAACTTGCTTATATTTATACCCTGATACTCTATTGGAACCATAAATCCAGCAAGAGCAATATCCTTGCCCTCTATAGAGTCATTTAGTCTGGAGCCAGCCGCTGCCAGCTTTGCCTGAAAGTCTTCACTCATGTACATTTCATAAGTTAGGTCTTCAGGAATAAAATCATATGCATCAGCTGGCTCAAGGCTCAACCAGTTTTCTTCTATAGTAGACAAGTATTCATCAGTTACAACTATAGAATAAGTGCTCATAGAGAGAAGAATTAGACCAGTAGCTATTAATTTTTTTATCATTTAGCTCAACGTTTGATGTATGTTTTTTCTAAAAACCATGGTCGCTGGAATTAAACTGCTTAATGCTCCAGACAATAAAATAATACTGAAAACTTTAATTTCATCTATGCTAATCCACTCAAAAGAAGGCGAAATGCCCAGAGCTAAATTTAGCTGAGTAGTCGCAAAATAGGTAACAATTGTTACCAGAATAATTGCACCAATTATTGCCATTAGGCCAATTATAAGTGATTCATAAATTACCATGGCGGCTAAAAATTTGGGTGAAGCTCCATTGGCCCTGTAAATTGTCATTTCTTGTTTTCGGTTGTCCAGACTTGCAATAATCAAGGTAACCATTGCAATAAGGCTAATTGCAATAATTATCCAGCTTAAAAGCTGAAACCCTTTATCAACCAATCCAACAATAGACCAAAGCTCAGACAAGGCTATTCCAGGTATAACAGCGGATATCGCCTCCTCTGGATATTCCCTGATATTCTTGCTAAAGTTAAATATAGTTAGTTTTGACTTAAGGCCGACAAAAGCAGCCGTAACTGTTTTTGGATTCAGAGCATCAGGCGGAAGAGATGAAAAGTTTATATCGTTAAGACTAAAAACTTTTTTTCCGCTTTTCCATCCTAAGTGAAGAAGCTCGTAGCCCTTTAAATCGAGAAAAATAGCCTGATCAATTGGAGTGCCTGTTTTATTGAGAACTCCCGTTACTTTAAATGAAAAGTCATCATGTTTGCTTCCTATTGACTCAATTGAGCCATGAGTGACTTGGATCTCTGATCCAACAGTATAGTTGAGTTTTTTGGCAACATCGGAGCCTATGGTGGCCTCAGAGAAGTCAGAGAAAGGAGCTCCTTGTGAGAAAGCTAGGGGCTGATTATTTCCATATCTAATATGCTTAAAGTAGTTTGGCTCAGTTGCTATAACTCTATACCCCCTGTGACTATCTCCTAATGCAATTGGAACTAGCCAACTAATATCGCTTCTTAGTTTGACATCATTGATGGTCTTTGTTGTAATGTTGTTTGTTGGCCTCCCAAGATGAAATACTGTATATAAAACCAGCTCAAGAGAGCTAGCTCTTGGTCCAATAATGGCATCAACACCTGAAATACTCTGATTGAATCCCTTTTCCGCTCCTTGTTGGATTCTCTCAATGCTTAGTAAAAGAACCATCGACGCCATTAAAGATATCGTTACAAGCGAAGTTGGAATAATTCTTGAGCGCATTGATTTAAGCAAAAGACTAAGCATAGTGTTCATTTAAGTCAATTACGGAGTCAAAGTAAGGCGCAATTGAGGCATCATGGCTGACCATAACAATTGCCTGTTTGGAAGAATCAAAAGCCTCCATCACCTCATTTAGAAACTTTTTAGTTGTATCAGAATCTAGGGCGGAGGTAGGCTCATCTGCAAGAATTAAGTCTGGCTTGCCCAGAAGGGCTCTAGCTACTGCAACTCTTTGCTGTTGTCCAACACTTAAGCGGTTTACTGGCGTATTTAAAACTTCTTTATCAAGCCCTAACGCTGCTACCAGCCTATTAATTTCTTGATTTAGATTGTTTATCCTGGATTTTCTAGCTTGTGAGAACCGAATCCCTAAAGCTATATTTTCAGATACACTTAAAAAAGGAATAAGGTTTAGCGTTTGAAAAATATAGCCGATATGATCTGCCCTGAGCCTATCCAAAAGCAGCGAGGACATTGATGAGTAATCATAGCTATCAAACTTTATATCACCAGTCTGAAGCTTTAATGCGCCAGCAATCAGGCTCAGTAAAGTTGTTTTACCACAGCCTGAAAAGCCACTTATTAATAATCTCTGTCCTCTTTGAACCCCTATTTCTGGAAATACAATTTTTTTGCCATTGTCATAGCAGTATTCCAGGCCTAGTGTATGTAGCATCAGACTCTCATTTAAAATATTACTTTATTAACATCCGATTTTAGGCTTTTTGTTAGAGCTTTATTGTTTATTACTGCCTCAAAGTTAATAGTTCCAAGTTCCCTAAAGTGAGCAAATGCATTAATTGTGACACTCTTTAACTGGCCTGGATTGCTGCAAGCAAACTCATAAGATAATTCAACGTCTTTGTGATCTCCTTCTGTTGAGACGCTGTGAAGGCCAGATTCAAAAGAAGTTAGATTGCAGCGAGCTCCTTCGGGGAGTGCAAACAATTGCAAGTAATTGTTAAATGTGGCTAAAGTTTCATCTGAAATAGTTAGCTCATCGTGCTCATCAAACAACTGGACTATGGGCATTTCGTATGAAATAGCAACCTGATTTTGACTAATTACCATTGACAAATTATTTAGTCCATGAACATGAGCGTTTGCACGCCTTGCTTCTTCGGCGCTTGCAAAAGATGAAACTAGTAATAACGATAGAAAGCTAAGTTTAAACATGGAAGCCTCATTTAAGATAAAAATAGGATAATATATCGTAATTGCAATAATATTGCAATAGTATTTAGCCCTTTAATTAGCTTGTGACTGCAGTTATTGTTTCAAAGTTTGATAAATATCGAGGCAATATAAAGTCCATAAAGTGTGAAACTGTTTCAGATTTTTCATTGAAAAACTCAGAAGACAACGAATTATTATTAAGCGCACTTGATGCTTTTTCAAGGCTTAATAGCATTTGCCAAGACGCTGTTATGGTGCCTGCCATCATGAGCGTATCAAAAGCTAGCTTTCCAATGAGCAGCTTGTTGTCAGCATGAGAAAGTATGGTCGAAACTGTCTTTTCAAAATCTTTAATAGCGCTAGTAAATCTATTTAATTGAGAGTCTGAAATAATCTCAGCCAGCATTGAATCTTTGGAAAATTCAAACATATCAGCAATTAGTTCATTGGCGCCAAGGCCGCTATCAGCAATAATTTTTCTGCCCACAAGATCCATTGCTTGAATGCCGTTTGTTCCCTCATAGATTGGCAAGATTCTTGCATCTCTTAGTATTTGAGCAATTCCCGTTTCTTCGATATAGCCCATTCCTCCATGACACTGAAGACTAACTGAGGCAACCTCTTGTGCAGTTTCTGTGCACCAACCTTTGACAATTGGCGTCAAAAGCCCAAGCCTTCTCTCGTGCACTTCTAAGTTTTCGAGCGGGAGGCTACTTAGGGAATAGTCTACTTCTGCGCAAGCGGCATAAGTTAGTGCTCGAGAAGCTTGCGTGATCGACTTCATATTGGCAAGCATTCTTTGGACATCTGGGTGTCTAATAATTGGCCCAGGTTCTTTAAATCCGGGAGCAACCCCCTGAACTCGTTCATTACAAAAGCTTAGTGCCTGCTGATATGCACGTTCAGACACTGATACGCCTTGAAGCCCAACAGTAAGTCTAGCGTTATTCATCATCGTAAACATGCACTGGATGCCTTTGTTTTCCTCGCCAACTAGATAGCCAATTGCTCCACTTTCTTCACCATAACTCATGACGCAAGTAGGGCATGCATGAATACCAATTTTATGTTCAATTGATAGAGCTTTTAAATCATTTGAATCGCCAAGCGTGCCATCATTATTGACCAATATCTTAGGCACCAAAAATAAGGAAATGCCTTTAATTCCTTGTGGAGCATCAGGCAGGCGAGCCAAGACTAAGTGAATAATATTCTCGGCCATATCATGCTCACCCCAAGTGATGTAGATTTTTTGTCCACGAATTAAGTAATGGTCACCATTAGGCGTGGCTTTAGTTTTAAGCGAACCAACATCAGTGCCAGCATCACCTTCAGTAAGGTTCATTGTTCCACTCCATTCGCCTGAAATTAGTTTAGGGAGGTAGCGCTGTTTAAGCTCTTCGCTTGCATTCAGAGTGATTGCTTCAACAGCTCCTTGAGTAAGCAGAGGGCAAAGACCCCAAGACATATTAGCAGAGTGCCACATTTCTTGAACACTTGCAGCGACGACAAACGGGACGCCCTGACCTCCATAGGTAGGTGAGAATTGGAGTGAACCCCAGCCTCCTTCAACGAAGTGCTGATAGGCTTCTTTAAAGCCAGCTGCAGTAGTAACTTTTCCTGAGTCGTCTATTTTTAAGCCTTCAGAGTCGCCAGGCTTATTGATTGGCTCTATTTCCTCTTTTGCAAGCTTTCCGGCAGCTTCTAAGACGGTGTCAAGAATTTCAACTGTGGAGCCATCTAAACCAGTCTCATTACATAGTTTTTCAAGCTCAACAACTTCTTTCAATACAAAACCCATGTCTTCAACAGGCGCAGTATAGTTTGACATTACTCTCCTCCCAGGCTCTTAACTGAAGCCCTAAGCTCGTGCTTTTGAATTTTCCCAGTTGCGGTTTTTGGAAGCGGACCAAAAACAACTTTTTTAGGCCGTTTAAATTTTGCCATATTGTCTTTACAAAAAGCTATAAGTTCAGCTTCAGAAGCTTCTTGACTAGGTTTGAGCTCAACAAAGGCACAAGGGACCTCCCCCCAGGTTTCGTCATCCATTGCAACAACTGCAGCCTCCCCAACTGACGGGTGTTGATAAAGAACATTTTCAACCTCAACAGATGAAATGTTCTCTCCGCCTGAAATGATAATATCTTTTGACCTGTCTTTAATCTGTATATAGCCATCATTATGAATGACTGCAAGATCGCCACTATGAAACCAGTCATCAGCAAAAGCCTCTTTTGTTGCCTCGGGATTATTCCAATAGCCCATCATACAGGTATTGCAGCGTATCACAATCTCACCAATTGTTTCCCCATCATGGGGGACGCGATCACCAGTGTCCTGATCTATTACGCTAACATCCTCAGTCATAGGAAATCTAACCCCTTGTCTTGAGCTAAGTCTGGCAAGCTCTGCTGGGCTTTCATTCAGCCATGAGGCTTGTGGGGCAGCTTGAAGAATGTGACCATAGGTTTCTGTAAGGCCATATACATGCATAACGTTGAACCCAAGGGACATCATGCTTTCTAGAACTTTTGCAGGAGGAGGAGCGCCAGCGGTCATGACTTTGATTTCTCTATCGAATGATTTTTTAATTTCCTCAGGAGCGTTGGCAAGCATATTGAGCATAATCGGAGCGCCACCAAAATGAGTCACATGATATTCATCAAGTAAGGCAAATACTTTTTGTGGATCGAAAGATCTAAGGCAAACCACAGTGCCAGCGAGTGCAGCCATTGTCCAGGCGTGCCCCCACCCGTTGCAATGAAATAGAGGAACGGAGTAAAGGTAAATAGGGTGGTTAGGGAGGTTCCAGCCCACCACGGTGCCCATACTCATTAAATAGGAGCCACGATGATGATAGACAACGCCTTTAGGTTTTCCTGTTGTTCCAGAGGTATAGCTTAATGACAGAGGGCTCCATTCATCACTTGGCATGTTCCAGTCATAAAGTGGATCACCCTGGTCAACAAGTGACTCGTAGTCTACTATGTCACCTGAAACATCTGGAGCTGAGCCAGCAAAAGAGTCGTTAATTAAAACAATTTTTGGACTAACTGAGGCGATCGATAGCGCCTCAGAAGCAACTCCATAAAGCTCCCTATCAACAAAGAGAATTTTTGCATTGCTGTCATCAAAAATGTAGGCAATTGTTGGCGCGTCAAGCCTTATATTTATCGTGTTTAATATAGCTCCTGCCATTGGGATAGAAAAGTGCGATTCAAACATTTCTGGAGTATTGAATGCTAATACTGAAATCGTATCACCTGGCTCAACTCCAAAGCCATTAAGGCTTGAGGCAACTCTAACACATCTCTCTCTAGTCTGACTCCAGTTATATGACCTATCTTCATATATGACTGACTTATAGTCGCCATAAATATCAGCAGTTCTATGTAAAAAAGAGATAGGAGTAAGGGGGACAAAATTAGCAGGGTTTTTGTTCATTGGCTTAACTGTTAATTTCTTAGAGTAATGCCATTATCTAGCATGGCAACAATTCTTGCTTGAGTTTCTTGAGTTTGGGCAAGCCTAATAAATGAGGAGCGTTCAGCATTTAAAATATCTTGCTCAGAAAAAACTGTCCCTGCTGGACACTCTCCACCAGACATTATTCTTCCAATTTCAGTTCCAACAGTAACGTCATGTGGGGTAAGCATGCCTTTTTCATGGTTTACTTCAAGCCACTCTAGCATTTCTTGATAATGTTCAGATCCTGAAAGAGCAAGCGGCCTTCTTTCGCCAACTTTTTTTGTTTTATCTATTGACGCAAGAGCGGCATTTAATATTCGATCCCGGTTCATTTGAAAAGTATCACTAGGTCTGCTCATAGATAAAGCGAAAGCCTCTTGTGGTGAGTTGGCTTTTCTTCCAAGCCCAATATTCATAAATGATTTCCATGCGCCTTTCTGAGTATCATTAAGTTTTTCTGTCCATCGATAAAGCATCTCTTTACAGCCGCCACCTGCAGGGACTACACCAACAAAAGACTCAACAAGGCCCATCACAGAGTTGGCATGACTGATAACATGATCTGCATGTAATACAACCTCAAAGCCACCCCCGATAGACATACCAACAGGTGCAGCTATAACGGGTAGGCTAGAGTCTCTCATTTGAAGCATCGTGTTTTGAAAATAGGCAAGAAAATCATCAAGACCATCAAAGTCATTTTTTTCGAAACAGTTTCTAACACTCCAGAGGCTAACACCACAAGAAAAATGTTGAAAGTCATTGTGAATTATTACTCCTCTCAGGCCTTTATTTTCAGAGGAAGTGACTGCATCGGATATCATATCTAGGCTCTGACTGTCGAGAGCGTTTGCTTTTGAGTGGAACTCCACAATAGCTGCACCCTCATATTCAAACCAACTAGCGGACTCATTTGAGTTGATTGGAGCCAGAGTTTGCCGTGCCTCAGAGAATCGAAGAACACCTTTTGGCCTGACAATAGGCTTCAGTTCGCTAGAAATAGTTAGAGTGCTCAAGATTGAATTCGAGCTAGTATAAAACTTATTATTTAGGCTTTTTTCAAGAAAGTCAGGCACATCTTTTGAGCTAGTTTTAAGTCTTTTAACAAAGTAATTGATGCCAATTTCATCAATTAATTCAAAAGGCCCTTTCACCCAGTTATAGCCCAGCTTCATTGCGTCATCAATTTGGGTTACATCTTCAGTAACTTCAGGCACTAGTGAGGCCGCATAGGATAAAGTTTCAGAAAGCACATCCCAGATAAAGAGGCCATAGCTGCTTTGGTCGCTAAGGATGGAAGTTACTCCATTTTTTTCAGCATCTTCTAGGAGTGAAGTTTTGAGGCGCTTATGTTCAACATAGTTTCCAGTGGACAGATCTATTACCATTTTCTCATCATCAATCTGCTTATAAAAACCCTGATCATTTTTATTTCCAGTTTGACCATTGGCGATCATGTTGGATACAAACTCTATTGGCGCAGCATACTTATGAAATGCGTCATTTTCTGGCAAGATATTTTCGAGGCTTTTTGCCACATCAGCCATTAGGTCAATACCAATTAGGTCGTAGAGTCCAAAAACTCCTGTTTTGGGAAGGCCAAGCGGTCTCCCAAAAAAAGCATCGGCTTCGGTTGGAGAGAGTTTGTATTCAAATGCCTTATGAAGGGCACACTGAATTGCAAAAACACCCACTCTGTTTGCAAGAAAGCCAGGCGTGTCTGAGCAAGGCACAACGCCTTTGCCAAGCTTGGTTTCGCAGAAAAAATCAAGCGTCTCCATCACATCTTCTTTGGTCTGCCCACCCCTGACTAGCTCTAGCAGTCTCATAAAGCGAACTGGATTAAAGAAATGAGTAATGGCAAAGCGCTCACAAAAGTCTTGAGGCATACCCTCAGTTAATAAACTAATTGGAATAGTTGAGGTGTTAGAAGTAATGATGGTAGATTTTTTGCAGTTTTCATGAAGTTTTTTGTAGAGAGCTTTTTTAATGTCAAGTCTTTCGACGACAGCTTCAGCAATCCAGTCGCATTCACTGAGCTCATGAAAATTATCTCTTGTATTGCCAAGATGTATAAGATCTTCAGCTTCTTTACTCATAATGCCTGGCATGTCGGGATCTTTGAGTCTCTCTAATCCTCTTAGGGCGAGGCTGTTTACATTTTCACCTTCAGTAGGAAGGTCTAGCAACCAAACCTCTATTCCTGCATTAGCAACTTGGCCAGCAATGCCAGCACCCATCGTACCGGCGCCAATGACGCCAACTTTTATAATTTTATTCATGGGTTTGTTTTTAAAATAAATGATTTAATGGCGTCCAAAGTGCTCTTTGGGGCCTCTATTGGAAGCATATGCCCTGCGCCAGAAATAGTTGTAGTTTCTGCTCCTAAAAGCTCTGCAAGCTCTAATCCAAATGTGTATGGAGTGTTTTTGTCTTCTGTTGCCACAATAACGTTTGAGGGGGCTTTAATATTTTTCGCACAGTTTATTCCGTTCTTATATTTGTTGCAAGCTAATAGGTCCTCAGCCAAAGGATTTGATGACATAATTTGACGCCCAATGCCAATTGGCTGCATTCCAGGCACTGCACTACTGCCTGAATGGGATCGAGATCCAAAGCCCCACCTCAACAGCATATCAGCAGCATCTTTTGTATTTTTCTGAGCAGTCTCAACAAGCGATTCATTCACAGGGATTGCTGAGGCACTAGCAACAGCAGTTAGAGATTTTAATTTGTCTTCTAAAAGAATAGCGGCTTCAAGGGCCACAAGAAAGCCCTGCGAATGGCCAACCAAGTGGATGTTTTCCGCTCCAGAGTGTTTAATAGCTTTAACTAGCCATTTGCCCATGCTTTCAATCGACTTGAGAGGCTCTCCTTCTGACAAGCTGTGTCCAGGCAAATCAGGCGCTAATACAGAGAAGCCATGAAATGCAAACCATCTAGCCTGGAGCGCCCATGATCTATGATCGAGACCACTTCCGTGGACAAAAACCACGGTCGGCTTTTTTGGATCAAATGCACAGCCCCCAGTGGCCACAAAAATATTTACTCCATCAACGACAATATTCATTACGCAGTTGCCTTTTCTACTGCCTTTAGACCAACTTTAAAATCATTGATGATGTCATTAACAGATTCGATTCCAACTGACACTCTAATTAAGTCAGGGCTTGTTCCAGAAGCCTTCATCGCCTCATCATCTAGTCGCGAGTGAGTTGTGCTTGCAGGGTGAAGAACGAGTGTTCTTGAGTCACCTACATTAGCTAAATTTGATGCTAACTTAACAGAGTTAATAAATGCAGCCCCTCCTTCTCTTCCTCCTTTAACACCAAAGCATAACATTGATCCAGCGCCATTCGGAAAGAGCTCTTTTGCAATGTCGAAGGTAGGGTTTTCAGGAAGGTCAGGATGGTTAACCCACATTACTGCAGACTGTTCCAGCAACCACTTTGCGAGCTTGATTGCATTTTTTACATGTTGGTTCATTCGAAGATTAAGAGTTTCAATGCCCTGAAGAAGTAAAAAAGCACTGTGAGGGCTCATGGCTGGGCCAAAGTCACGCATAGACTCCGCTCTAATTTTCATTGAAAGGGCTGAAGGTCCAAATTCCTCCCAGAAGTTTATTCCATGGAATGGCTCATAAGGCGTAGTAAGCTCAGGATGCTTGTTAGCAGCGCCCCAGTCAAAAGCCCCGCCATCAACAATGACCCCCCCTACAGCTACTCCATGCCCCCCAATCCATTTTGTAACAGAGTGCACTACAACATCGGCTCCATGATCAAATGGCTTACAAAGCGCTGGTGTTGCAAATGTGGCGTCAATAACAAGAGGAAGGTTGTTTTGATGAGCAATATTTGAAATTTTGGGCAGGTTTGATACCTCTAATCCAGGGTTGCCAATCGACTCACAAAAGACGAGTTTAGTGTTTTCCTGTATGGCTGCTTTAAGAGCTTTTTCGTCATTAATGGAGACGAAAGTACAGTCAATATTAAATCTTTTGAGGGTGTGTCTAAGAAGTGTCGCAGTTGAGCCATAGATTTGTGAGGCGCTGACAATATGATCACCAGCAGAACAAAGGCTGACAAAAGTAACAA
>Ga0206123_10003224_pt1 | contig 13572 bp, 12 predicted proteins | sample Helgoland_Spring_2_FD_160086 | JGI IMG/M metagenome (GOLD analysis project Ga0206123, IMG submission 160086) | Pelagic subsurface seawater microbial communities from Kabeltonne, Helgoland, North Sea - Helgoland_Spring_Bloom_20160316_1 | ecosystem: Environmental > Aquatic > Marine > Epipelagic ... | reverse complement strand
CCACGGTGAAACGTTTTCCAGCGCGCTCGGGGGTAATGGTCAACCCAGCAGATGAGGTCTGAATTTCCCACGCATCGGGTGGGGTTGGAGATTCGATGCTCGAAATTGTCACCGGCTCGACAAAAACCCCATCAATGAAGTAAAAGGCACCGTATGTGCTCACAGCGCCGGTTGTGGCAGGATTTGCCTCGAGCACGGTTTCTGCATCGGTTTGAAAGTTGCCGATGGTGATGTGGTCGTAAGCAGCATCGGCAATCACCGTGTCTGAGATCAACGTCCAGCGGATGTAATCGCCCAATACTTCCTCTGAGACAACTTGAGGAGTTGCAGCCAGCACACCGTCGTTGTTTGCACTGATCGCTCCTTCGCTCAAACAGGCGCCAAGGCCATTGGATCCGAATTCAATGAAATCAGCGAGCGAGGCATAAAATCCAATTGTATAGGCTTGCCCCGGAATGAGCGGCGAGGAGAGCGGCGACTGAATGTAATGCCGTTGGTTGAAATCGGGAATCGTGTACGCATAAATACCGGCCATTGATTCACCATCCAAAGGCAGTTGTGAGCCTTTTATGCCAATGGGTCCCGGGTATGTGCTTGTGGGCTGGGCATTCCAGCAATCGGAATTGACGTTGGTAAAGAACAACTGGGGAGTGCCCTGCGTGGGGCTTGTCCAATCGATCAGGTTGTTTCCGAAGTCATTTGCTCCCATGATCCCACAGAATGATTCATCGCCGCTCTCAAAACCGGGGTCAGTCAACAGATTCTGCGCCTGAGATTGACCTGCAAAGAGCAAGACGAGGGCCGTTAATGAGGAAAAGGTTGGGAATGCAAAATATTGACCACTCATGGTTCGCATTTTAATGTGGATTGATACTGCAAGGCTATGCTTTTTCCTCGTCTCTCTTGCAGTTGCTTAGGGGTTTAACTTGGATTGACGTTGATCTGCTACCGAATGGCAAGGGCCGCACCAAAGGATCGATTTCGAATAATAAAGTTTTGCGCCACTTCTTTCACTTTCACTTCTTCATAACCTAAAAAGGTAAGTGTTAGGTCCATTGATTCATATGCTTAGTTCGTAAGACTAACCTTTAATCTTTCATTTCATGAAAAAGAGAATGATTGGAACCCTCTTAGGGTTCTTGGCCATGTTTGGCTTCGGAGCAATTTATTATGGCCTCCTCACGGCTGAAGCTGGAGCGGAGATGGCTGCAAATTTTGCGAGTTGCATGAACGCTGAACCCAATATGGCATTCATCATCTTGGGGAACATCATGGGCGCTTATCTGCTGGTTTACACGTTCGATAAAATGGGGGTCAATGATGCAAAAGCAGGAGCTTATCAAGGTGCCATGATCATGGCAATTGTTTTTGCGATGTCCAATCTTTTTTTGGGTGCGCAATTTACAATTTGGGACACACAAGGCTTATTGGTTGAGTGGATTGTGGGCATCGTACACGGTGTGCTCGGCGGGGCAGCCATTGGTGCGTACAATTCTAAGATCAGCTGAGAATCTGGTTTTTCACGAAATAAAAAGCCCGGTTGACAACTGTCAGCCGGGCTTTTTGATGCACTTGACTTGGTTTGCGATTCTTACCGCACCATCAGGCGCTGCATCGAAGAGCTACCAAATTCACCTACTTGGATGAGGTAGGCACCACTGGCCCATTGACTGACGTCGATGGGGCGGCCATCCCAAGTGCTTTCCATAACCACGCGGCCCTGGAAATCCAGAACGGTTACTGCGCTGAAAGCAGGGCAATTGCGCAACGAGAAACTTTCGGAGGCCGGATTCGGCGCAATGGTCCACTGCGGAGCAGTCTCCGTGGTGGTCAATTCAAATTCATCCACGCCGGTGACATTGCCATAGATGTAGTATTCATACTCCGCACGGGCAGGTGATAATGCCACAGCATCCGCGTTTGAAGCTCGGATGTAGAACATCAGATTTTCACCATTGGTTTCCGGGAGAATTGCTGTGTACGTTCCATCGTTCGGAATGGCGTCTCCTTGCGTTCCGTCATCATTCATGGCAATGGACTGGAAGTCGCTTGCGATTTCACCGCTGGTCCACATCAATTCCAGGCCCGTGGCATCGATGGTGGGCACTTCAACCATCCCATTTTCAACCACAACGGTGCCCATGATGGGCGCGTCATCTGAAACTTCCGGATGGTTGCTCAAGAAATCCATGCGTTCTTCCACGGTACTGAGAATACCTGCAAAGCCCCAATCTGCCCAGAAGGCACTGTTTACATTGGTATTGAAGTAGACGAACGGGAATTGATCGTTGGGATCGGCCGCTGCTGCATCATTTGCAAGCGCTTGGAACGCGGAAATTTCGTTGGCAATTTCTTGGATCTCCATCGATTCTTCCATGATCGTGCGAATGTGCGCGAGGTAAAGTCCGCGGTAGAGTGGCTGGCTGTACAGGTATTGCATCAAAGGACGGTCATCCCATGCCGCTCCATTGCCCGTGAAGAAGGGGTCAAAGTGATAAACATCATTCGGACTCCAGTAACTCCATCCCAAAATGGCTCCAACAAAGGAATTGTCAAAGTCCCAAGGAATCATCTGGAAACGACCCTCTTCATCTTGGTAGAGGTAGTAATTGTGCACGTAGTAGCCATTGTACGTATCGAGGTTGCTCACTACCGTGTTCACGGCCATGGCCCAAAGCACGCGGTCAATGTTTAGGATGTCGCCCAGGTCCTCGGGTGCGAATTCCAAGGTGGTGATGAGGTCGAGCAAGGCCCCCCAGCCGTGGTCGGACTTGATGGTGTAGCTGTCAAAGTAATTGGTGGTGTCAGAACCGAGGTAACCCAATGAAGGGATGCCACCATCGGTGCCTCCACCGCCATTTTCGCTGCAGAAAACACCGGCTCCGTCACATTTAAAGAGCACACCGTCGTTCTCGTCAAAATGCTTGTTCAAGAACTGGCGATTGATGGATTCTGTATTCACATACAATCCCGTGTAATCCCCTTGGGTGTGCAATTCAATGAGGTTGATCTCCGGGGTAGGTAAGTATTTTCGGTAAATCCGACTGGCGATGTACTCCTTGCAATAAGTGGGGTCTAGCCACGCATTGGCCAATTTCACCTTGTTATACCCCATGAGGTCCTGCCCGGAGATCCAATGGTTGAAATCCAGGTTGTAAGGGACCTTGACACTTCCTGCGTCGTTGGGGAGGCAAAAGGTGGAATTGCCTTTGTAACGGACCCCTACACTGTCAACGGAAACCCCATCAATGGAGACATTGGCGGGAATTCGAAGGGACGGCTCATTGAAAAACGCATTGACGAGCACATTGTGGTAGTCGGCGTCTTCGAACGTGACATCCATTTGGCGGAGCATACTCGGGTCGAACAAACTCCCGGCTGCGTCATAGCGCTGCTGAGGATCGTGAATGATTAAGTTCTGGGAAAAGGACAGCTGAACGATAAAACTCAGCATGAAAAGGCTCAGGCAAGATAGACGCATGCCTCAAAATTACAGCATCTGAGGAATCAATTCCATAAGAGGTCGTTGAATGCTGTGCTTGTGGTGTCAATTTGCAATCCATACGTTTGTTTCATGAGCACAACGACTTCTTGCGTCATGGGATCTGCATAGTACTGGGTGTTGAAATAACCGCTCCAGAAGAAGCGACCTGTCCCCGGTTCAGCTGATTTGACTCCGAATGCCAATCCTTGACGCCAAGGTCCAGATAACAAACCGGGTGCCTGGTCTGCCATGATGCTGTCTACCGTTGCTTCTTCAAGGATACGCCCTTCTCCATATGCCCCCCGGTCGAGGTACATCTGAAGGAATTTTGCGTAGTCGCTCGCTGTACTCGTCAATCCAGCGCCGCCGGAACACAGCGGCCATTCTTCGTGTTCAGGATAATCGATGGAATACGAAGGATGCAAATGGGTTTGCCAACTCAGCCCCGCTTCATCAAGCTCCATGACATTTGACAAGCGCGAGCGATCTTCCTCGGGCACAACAAAGTGCGTGTCCTTCATGCCCAGCGGCTCAAAGATCTCAGCTTCGACAAATTCGGCATAGGGTTGACCTGTGGCTACTTCGATGACGGCGACCAGAATGTCGAGGCCCAAACTATACGTCCATTTTGAACCGGGCTCGTGGGCAAGTGCCAATTGGCCGATGCGTTCTGCGTTTTCCAACGTGCTCCGCTCGTCGCGTGGAAACAAGTCCGTGACGTCGTATTTGGCGTAGAGTTTTTCGAAACGGGGATCACCAATTTCGCCATAGGGTATGCCACTGGTGTGGGTCATCAAATGTCGGATCGTCATACCGTTCTCCGTTGGAATGCTCGAGAAAGAGGTGTCAGCGGTCAAAGAATCCAGAACCCCTATCCCTTCAAATGCAGGAATGTACTGAGCGACGGCATCACCCAAGCCCAACAACCCTTTCTCCCAACAAATCATTGCAGCCGTGGCGGTAATGGCCTTGGACTGGGAACAAATGCGAAACAAGGTATTGGGCAACATTGGTTGTTCCGAAAGTGGATCGGCGTGCCCGTAGGCGCGGTGCAAAACGACCTCTCCTTTCTCGGCTGTGAGGAGCACAGCACCCGGAATCTGATCCGCATCCACAGCAGCCTGGATGGCGCCATCAAGGTTTTGCCAACGTTCGTCCAAAGGTTCAGTGCAACCCGAAATAACGAGGGCGGCCAAGCTGAAAAAAGCGAGTAGGAGATGAGCTGGGCGGGTATTGCAGTTGTTCATGAGGCGAAGTTATGCATTGGGAGGCTAGGCGATAATTCCCGATGTTTACAGGATGGGGAAAGAAATCACGGGATTCTTACTGATTGCCGTTGCCACGCTATTGTTGCCTATTTCATTGCCGGCCAAGCATCTGATGCACGTGGATGCTGACCGCCCTGCCGATGAGAAGACCGCTTTGCTCATCATGAATGGATTTGGCGGGAGCAAACGCGCGTGCAAGGAGCAACTGGCGTTTTGGAAAGAGCAGGGAATGGATGTCTTCATTCCGGAAGTTTTGCTGCGTTCTTCTTTGGCGGCGAGCTCGGAGGCAATGGATTTGTTCATGAGCACCTATCACCTCGAAGCGTATTCAGAAGTCAAGGTCATCTGTTACATCGCGGGTGCTTTCCTCTTGCACACACATCTGGAGACCAACGATTTGCCCAACATGACGAGCATTGTATACGATCGCAGTCCCATGCAAGAGCGCGCGCCACAAGCCGTCATTGAGCGCATTCCGATTTTAGGAATGCTGAGCAAAGGCCGGGTGCTGGAAGACCTCAGTCAGGTCGAATGGCCAATGCCACCTACTGACGTTACCATTCGGAAAGGATTGATGATTGAGAACCGTGCAACGGCCTTGATGCGATTCCTTGAAGCAGAGTGTCGCGCCATGGGACCGCTTAATTTTGATTGGAAATCCATGGATCCGGATGCCGATGATGCGTTTCACGTAGCACTTGACCACGATATGATGTACCGGCGATGGGACTTATTGGGTGAAGCCGTGATCCAATTTTTCGAAACGGGAAACTTTCCGAAGGGGCTTCCCAGAAGCCGCATTGTGGTAGATCCTTTTGATAAAACCATGCCCATTCCCTGATTGCCATTCCTTTCGTCTCCTATGAAAGTACCCAGTACATACAACCTCAAGCCGGCGTTTCAGCGATTGCTTACGCCATTGATGCAAGCGCTCCGGAGCGCTGGTGTCACGCCCAATGCATTGTCATGGATGGCCGTTGCATGGTCGGGCATGCTCGGCTGGATGTTTGTGCTCGGCGCAACCAATCGCCACTGGTATTTCGCGATTGCCGGTGGGCTTTTGTTGCGCATGGTGCTCAATGCTTTGGACGGAATGATGGCGCGTCATTTTGAAATGACCAGCAAGGGCGGCGCATACCTCAATGAGCTCGGCGATGTGGTGAGCGATGCATTGGTCATGTGGCCATTGGCTTTGTTGCCGGGTGTTCATGCCGGGTGGGTCGGTGGTCTCCTTTGGCTGGCTGCCTTGAATGAAATGACGGGGGTGTTGGGCGGTTGGTTAACAGGCGAACGGCGTTATGAAGGACCCATGGGTAAGAGCGATCGAACGCTCGTTTGGGGACTGTTTAGTTTGATGCTTGGTGCCGGAGCAAATGTTGCACCCTACGTGGAGAAGGGAATCGCGGTGGTCATGGTGTGCTTAATCTTGAGTACATTTATTCGAATTCGAAAAGCATTGCAGGCATGAACAAATTGATTCCGATGTGGGGAATGAGCGCTGAAATCCAATGGGTGATTTTTATCATTCTGTGCATTTTGGTCGCGAGTTCCGTTGCGTGGTTCATTTTGGGCAAGTTGAAACCCTCAAAACTGGCGACGGAGTTGCAGGTGCGGACGCGATCGTGGTGGGTGATGTGCGCCTGTTTCATAGTTACTACGCTCGTGCATCCACTCGTCACCTTGCTCGGTTTGATGTACCTCAGCTATGCCTTGCTTCGGGAGATGTATCCGTTGCTCAATCTGGATGCACGTGAACGAAATACCGTGTTGGTCTGCTATGCCACGGTTCCAATTCAATACGCGTTGGCTTACTTCGGAATGGAAACCCTTTTTCTAGCGTTCATCCCGGTATTCATGTTTGTCTTCATCCCTTTTCTTCTTGTGGTGCGTGGAGAAACTGAAGGGATTGTTCGTTCGATTTCCTTGATGCCCTATTCGCTGATTGCTTGGGTGTACGGGATGAGCCATTTGGCATTGTTGTTTCAACTGCCTGAATATCCGGGATTCACTGCAGGGCCGCAGGGCTTGCTATTGTACCTGATATTTTTGGTGGGGATGAATGATGTCCTTCAATTTGCTTGGGGAAAGACTTTGGGAAAGCGTCCGGTCCTGCCCACTGTCAGCCCGAACAAAACGTGGGAGGGATTGATCGGGGGGGTGCTTTCCATTACGCTCATTGCTGTTGCCATGCGATTCTTGACGCCACTCAATATTTGGCAGGCTGCACTCACGGGTTTTGTCACGGCTGTTGCTGGTTTCATGGGCGATGCGATTGCTTCGGGCATGAAACGGGACATCGGGATTAAGAATTCGGGCCACGCGATTCCAGGGCATGGCGGTTACTTGGATCGGCTGGATGGATTTTCAGCCGCCGCCGCTCCGTTTTTTCACTTGATCTTTTTCTTCTGCTACCATTGAATGGGGAAGTGCGATGAAGAAGATGTTGAAATCACACAAACACAGCGCTCTCAGCCTTCCCGCGTCCGCCTCTTGGAGGCGCCGAGCAATGCTCATTTTTCTGTACAAGTTCTTCTGGCGTGCGGTCTTGGGTGTGGTGATCGGACTGCGTTATCTCGGGGTGAAGAGCGATGTCCCGGACGGCCCCGTGATTTACATCGCCAACCACAATAGCCATTTGGATGCCATTTCCATGATGACGGTGGTGCCGCGCCATCGGCTTCACTTGACGCATTCCGTGGCAGCGCAGGATTTCTTCGGAAATTCGTTTTTCCGCAAATGGTCCATGGAAAACCTAGTGAATGCCGTTCTAATCTCACGCAAGAAAGGTGCCAACGATGTTGATCCGATCGAGTTTTTGGACGCCTTGCTCCGAGCCGGACGCAGCCTGATTCTATTTCCGGAGGGCACGCGCGGTGTGCCCGGCTCAATGGGCGATTTTAAGCGCGGTGTGGGCCATTTGGCTTCCCGCCACCCCGGGATTCCAGTCATTCCCATTTACCTCGATGGTTTGTACCGCAACCTTCCCAAGGGCCGGGCAATGATTGTTCCTTTTGGAGGCAATCTCATCATGGGGGAGCCGATGATTTTCTCGGATGAAGACGTGGATCAAATCACTTCCCAAACGCAGAAGGCCATCGAGACCATGGCGCAACAATTGCGGGATTCCAATCGAATCTAACCACTCGTTTTGCCTTCGCATCGTCGGCTCGCTCCTCCCGTACTCTTTCGAATCGACTACATTTGACCGAAACGAACCCATCCATACATGTGTGATTTCCGTTTTTTGAATCGTCCCATGAATCTGTTCTTGTTGCTGCTAATGGGCCTTGTGGGAGGCTCCGTTTTTGCCCAATCTGCTGCTGTAACAGGTACCGTTCTTGATGCGGAATTTAAATATCCTTTGCCGAGTGCTTATGTGTCAATCAGCACGGTGGATGGGCTGATGACTTCGACGGATATGGACGGAAGATTTGCGTTTGACGCGGTGCCCATTGGCCGCCACGTTATTACGGTGAGCTTTATGGGCTACGAATCCAGGACACTCGATGGAATTGTCGTCACCAGTGGACGTCCAGTGGTCCTGGAAGTGCAAATGAGTGAAAGTGTCGTTGCCATCGAAGCAGCGGAGGTGACGGCGACTCAATCGGGTGAAGTGATGAATGAAATGGCCACCGTGAGCGCACGGGCCTTCACGGTAGAAGAAACCGATCGTTACGCCGGATCTCGGGGCGATCCTGCCCGAATGGCCAGCAACTTTGCTGGGGTACAGGGAGCCGATGATAGCCGAAATGATATCGTGGTCAGGGGCAACAGTCCCAGTGGCGTATTGTGGCGCATCGAAGGTGTTGATTTGCCCAATCCCAATCACTTTTCCGTGCCCGGCACAGGCGGTGGTCCGGTGGCCATCGTCAACAACAAGACCCTTGCGAATTCGGATTTCTTCACAGCGGCATTTCCCGCTGAATTTGGAAACAGCACTGCCGCTGTATTCGACTTGAAATTGCGCAACGGTAACCAGGACCATTGGCACGGTAGTGCTCAACTCGGATTTCTAGGCACAGAAGTTCTCGCGGAAGGGCCACTGAACCGCGACAAGCGCTCGAGCCTGTTGGTGAATTATCGGTATTCGACCGCATCCATTTTCTCTGCGGTGGGCATTGACATCGGCACCAGTGCCGTGCCCAAATACCAGGACGGAAGTTTCAAGCTGTTCACTCCCACCAAGGGTGGCGGTTCCTTGTCATTTTGGGGGATTGGCGGAAACAGCAGCGTTGACATTGTAATATCCGATCAGTTGGCGCCTGAGCGCAATATCTATGGAGACAACGACCGCGACCAATACTTCCGCACAGGCATGGGAATGGTGGGAGTGACTCAAACCCAACCGGTCAATAACAATATGTACATCAAATCCACACTGGCCGTGAGCCGCGACCGGCAGGACAGTGATCATGATTACGTTACGCGAGATTTGGTCCAAGATCTCTATCAAAATGTAAATACCAGTCCTTTGATGTCTTACGGTTTCGTCAAAGACCGGGTGTCGCTTGCCGTGCATGCCAATCGAAAGTTGACAACCGAAAAAGGCACAGCGACCCTTCGCTTTGGGGTGAATGCCGATGCCATGATGTGGTCCTTCCAAGACAGCATGCGTTCCTTCATTTCGGTGCCAGATTCGATCGGTCCGGATTCATTGGGCGATTGGAACCGACGCTGGGATGCCGAGATGAACAGTGCTTTGATTCAACCCTTTGTTCAATTGAAGCGCCGTCCAAATGATGCGTTGACGTGGACGGCGGGGGTGCACGCGATGATGGACACGCGCAGCGGTGCAGCCTCTTGGTTTGAGCCTAGGTTGGGCATGCAATGGATTTCCAAAGGCGGAACCGTGTGGTCTGCAGGCTCGGGATTGCACAGCCAATTGCAATCTTCTTATCTCTACGCTTCGGCTACGAACACAACGTCGTCTGGACCGCTGAACATGCCCAATCAGAATTTGGGATTCACACGCAGTGTGCACAATGTCATCGGCATGACCCAGCGATTGACCGATCTCTGGACGTTGAAATTAGAAGCCTATCACCAGCATTTGTTTGATATTCCGGTTGCTGACTTGAATACGGAATGGGGCCGAAACAATGGCAGCTATTCGTTGATCAACGCCGGAGGTGGATTCTCTCGTTTGTTCCCTGATACCCTGGTGAATGATGGCACTGGAAGAAACGTAGGAGTGGAGATGACCTTGAGTCGCGCCTTCCGAGAAGGATGGTTTGTTTTGCTCACCGCGAGCGTATTCGATGCCAAGTACAAAGGGGCAGATGATGAACCCCGAAATACAGACTTCAATGGGAAATACGCGTGGAATTTCTTAGCGAGCAAGGAGTGGCGCTTGTCTCAAACGTTTGCCCTTGTCACTGGCCTCAAGGCCACAATGGCTGGCGGCCGCTGGTACGGACCTGTTGACGAAGATGCCTCACAGGCGCAGCGTGAAATCATCTATGTGGATGCCGATCGCAATACCGAGCAGTTTGACGATTATTTCCGCTTGGATCTCAAAACAAACCTCACGTGGAACCGGCCCGAAACGACCCACGAGTTGGGCATTGATTTCGTGAACATTTTGAATACGGAGAACATCCTGAAGCTTACCTACGCTCCGGATGAAATGGACATCAACGATCCGAATTACAGCTCAGTAAGAGAAGAATACCAATTGGGCTTCCTGCCTATTTTCTTCTATCGAGTGGATTTCTGAGTTTGGACGGCTTAAGCTTTACTCAAACGTCACCGATGCGACCTCCAGCTCAAACGGCTGCGCAGTGCCATCGTACTTCATGAGGCCAAATCGGATGACCTCGCTGAGCTCCGTGGCGGGATTTACTTTTCCAATGACGCCTCGTCGGGGTTCTTCCCAGACGAATTTTTTCAAAGGGATGACCACATCACTCCACGCTTCGCTCACGTCAAAGTTGGTTTGAGCGTTGGGCAGGTACCAAGCCTTTTGCGTGTCAAATACAATTCGGAACGGGCCGCCTGTGCCTTTGCAGCGGATGCGCACCGTGTCGAATTCCGTCAGGTCGAACGATTTCCACGGGCTTCGAATGGAACTAAAACCACCGTTGTTTTCCAAACGCGTGTGGCCGTGCCAACGAAATCCTTCGTCTTTCCATTGCACGCTGCCCTCTGAGACACCGCCCATGACGTCGTCGTTTTGAATGGTCCATGTACCTGTGGCATTGCCGTCGGCTTTGAAATCAAATTCAAGCAAGGAACTGAGAATGGAACTGACCATGATGAAAAGCAGTGTAGGGAATGACATACCCATAAAACACAACAAAAACGCACAGGTTCATTCATGGACTTGATCCGGTGCTTAATCCTGCGAACTTTTGCGCAAACGATGAGGTTGAAACCACATGATCCGTGTTGCTTGGAATGAACAATATGCCCATCCATTGCCCGAAAACCATCGGTTTCCAATGGAAAAGTACCAGCTGGTACCTGAGCAATTGGAGCATGAGGGGACGGTTGAATCCGAGGCATTTTTCTCACCGGAACCCCTCACGGATGCGCAAATTTTGTCGGTCCATGATTCGCACTACTGGCAAAGGCTCAAAGGACTTGAGCTGAGTCGACAGGAGGAACGGCGCACGGGTTTCCCCCATTCGAATGCATTGATTGAACGCGAAGTGATGATCATGGGCGGCACATTGCAATGCGCTCGGTATGCAATGGAACACGGTGTAGCGCTCAATGTCGCCGGCGGCACGCACCATGCCTATGCAGACCGAGGAGAAGGCTTTTGTCTGCTTAATGATTTGGCATTGGCGGCGCAAATTTTGATCGATGAAGGAGCCATTGGTCGGGCCTTGGTCGTGGACTTGGATGTCCACCAAGGCAATGGAACGGCCAAAATTTTCGATGGTCGTCCGGAGGTTTTCACGTTCTCAATGCACGGAGCCAGCAATTATCCGATGCACAAGGAAAAGAGTGATCTTGATGTCCCACTTGAAGACGGAATGGATGATCGGAACTATCTCAAATTGCTGCGCGAGTGCTTGCCACGGGTCATGGACCGGTCGGAACCAGACTTGGTGCTGTACCAATGCGGCGTCGACATTCTCGAAACAGACAAGCTTGGACGCCTCGGGGTGACCGAGGCGGGATGCCGGGAACGCGACCGACTTGTGTTTGATGCGTGCCACCAGAATGACGTTCCCGTGGTTTGCGCCATGGGCGGGGGGTATTCCCCAGAGATTTGGAACATCGTGGAAGCGCATTGCCACACCTTTCGATTGGCAGCGGAGTTTTGGGGGTGAATCTGCCTTAATTTGGGAGAAATCTAACCAATGTCAGACTTCCCACCTTGTCCCGAATGCAGGTCTACTTTTTCTTATCACGATGGCACGTTGTTGAATTGTCCTGAGTGCGGTCACGCATGGAATGAGGAGGAGACTGCAGAGGCAAAAGCAGACGAGGATGCATCGGATGAAGATGCTGTAAAAGACATAAATGGCAAGGTCTTGGTCAATGGTGATACCGTCGTGGTGGTCAAAGACTTGCCCGTGAAAGGAGCTCCCAAACCAGTGAAAGCGGGTACCAAAGTCAAAAACATCCGCATCGTTGACGGCGAGCACAACATCGCGTGCAAGATTGATGGCTTTGGCGCAATGGGCCTCAAGTCGGAGTTTGTGAAAAAGGCTTGAGTGCCGTTGGAGCAGAACTCCTGTCAGAAACTTTCAATCTCAAGGTTTCCATTTTCTTTTGGGTCGAATACCTTTGCGTCTCATCATGAGCAAACTGCATAAGGCAATGAACCGAACGAACTTCTTCCCCTTTCTGATGGTCGCCTTAGCGCCCTTTTTCATTTGGGCGTGCAGCAGCAGCCAATCGATAGCGAAGCAAGGACCTCAGCGCATTCTGATCGAAACTTCACTGGGTGAATTGATTGTGGAGTTGAGCGATTCCACACCGGGACACCGGGACAACTTTGTCAAGTTGGTTGATGAAGGGTTTTACGATGGACTCCTATTTCATAGGGTGATCCAAGGCTTTATGGTGCAGGGCGGTGATCCCGGCAGCCGCGGAGCCAAATCTGGGAAACGATTGGGTTCAGGAGGTCCGGGCTACACATTGGACGCTGAAATCCGGGCGGATCACTTGCACACGAAAGGGGCTTTGTCAGCCGCCCGGCAGGGGGACAATGTAAATCCGGCTAAAAAGTCTTCGGGCAGCCAGTTTTATCTGGTACAAGGAAAACCGCAAAATGCGGGACAGCTGCGCAAGACACAACGGAAGATTCAATCGAAAAACCCTGATTTCGCCTATTCAGAGGAGCAACTTGAAGCGTATGCTGCACAAGGCGGAACTCCTTTCCTGGACATGGAATACACCGTTTTTGGTTATGTCGTCGCGGGCCTGGACATCATTGATTCAATTGCAGCTGTTGAGACTGCACGAGGCGATCGACCGATTGAAGATGTGACGATGAAGATGCGTGTGATCCGGTGAGTGCGCTCAGCTTATCACTGCAATAACGTGCTTCTTATTGGATGACCAAGGTCCTTCGCTGAGGCGCCTTGGACTCCTCTAAAACGATGAGGATATATGGTCCTGGACTGAACGCTGACGCATCAATGCGAAGCATCTGATCGGTTGATTCTACGTCCATCAATTCCCTGCCGCTGATGTCAATGAGTAAGACACGCGCAGCATTTTCCAGTCCTTCAATTTGCAATAGATCCTGTGCGGGGTTGGGATAAATCTTCAAGTTGGAGGGAGCTTCGATGAAGCCGTTGGAAACAATCTCGTTGTTCTGATTTCCGCCTGTGAGAGCCAATGATGGTCCGTCATCAAGCG
>Ga0206123_10003218_pt1 | contig 13583 bp, 10 predicted proteins | sample Helgoland_Spring_2_FD_160086 | JGI IMG/M metagenome (GOLD analysis project Ga0206123, IMG submission 160086) | Pelagic subsurface seawater microbial communities from Kabeltonne, Helgoland, North Sea - Helgoland_Spring_Bloom_20160316_1 | ecosystem: Environmental > Aquatic > Marine > Epipelagic ... | reverse complement strand
CTTAGGACTAGAGAAAGATATAGTAGATAATTGGGAGGAGCGAATAAGGACCCTTCACCAAAATGCAAAAAATCGTAAAGTTAAACCAAAAATCTTATATTTATCTCGTTCAGGGAGCTCAGCTGGTTCAAATACCTTTGTAGATGAAGCTATAAAGTCAGCAGGTGGTCTGAATGTTGTCAAACAAACTGGTTGGTACAAACCAGATGCTGAACAGCTGATAAAATATACACCCGACCTTATTATAACAAGCTATTTCGATAATGGTTATGAATCGGTTGAGGCAGTTGCAATTAGAAATAAAGTTATAGAACGCTTTATTCATTCACACCCTGTTGTTGAAATAGAGGGTAGCTTATGGCCCTGCGCTGGCCCGGGCCTTATTCAAGCTTCGGAGAAGATAGCAATAGCAATAGATAATCTGTCATGAAACTTATTATTTTAATCATTTGCACTCTTAGCTGTGTTTTATTTTCATTATTCATAGGTACAGTAAACTTATCTTTCTTAGAAACCTTAAAAGCACTTATTGGACAGGGGTCCGAGACTAATAAAATTATAATAAGAGAGTTAAGGCTCCCAAGGTCAATTACTGGCGCAGTAATTGGGGCTGGGCTCGGTGCATCGGGGGCTGCCTTACAAAGCTATACAAGAAACCCGTTAGCCGCGCCAGGAATTCTAGGATTTACAGCCTGCGCTGCTTTAGGAGCAGTTATTGCATTGTATTATGGCTACTATAATTGGATTCCATTAGCAGCGTTAGTAGGTACAGCAATAGGGGCATTTTTGATTTTAAAAATTTCAGGAAATCGCAAAAGTGCTTCAACCCTTATTTTAGCTGGAGTGGGAGTAAGTGCTTTAGCTACTGCCATAACAGGACTTACAATGAACTTTTCACCAAATCCCTGGGCTTTATCAGAGATGGTCTATTGGCTTATGGGCTCGCTCAATAACTCTCAATTTACTGACTTAATGATATGTGCTCCGCTTACGGTTATCGGTATTGTATTGCTAACTCTAATTGGTCCCGATTTGAAGGCATTAAGCCTCGGTGAAGAAACTGCTATTTCATTAGGGGTTTCACTTGGTAGATTACGCGCCATACTTATTATTGGAAGTGCCTTATGCGTTGGGAGTGGTGTAGCAATAGCAGGAGCAATTGGCTTTATAGGCCTTTTTATACCACATATAATTAGACTTATATTTGGTGCAGATCCTATAAAACTAGTACCCTTATCTGCTATAGCTGGAGCTGGGTTTTTAGTTTTTGCAGATATAATTACAAGATTTCTTACTGGCCCAGGTACCCAGCTATATTTAGGCATATTAACTTCACTGATTGGCGTTCCCTTTTTCTTATATTTAGCAGTTAAAGAGACTAAATTATGATACATATCAACAATCTGCTATCCGGTTATGGGCCTTGTGATGTAATTCGTAATATTTCAACAGAAGGCAAATATGGCGAACTTATAGCTCTTGTTGGGCCCAATGGCTCAGGTAAATCAACATTATTAAAAACGATAGCAGGTATCATAACCCCCTCATCAGGAACAATTAAATACGCAGGTGAAAATCTTTCTAGTCTTTCAATTAGAAAACGGGCAAAAATTATCTCTTATCTTGCACAAAATCGAGAGGCATATCCAAGCATGCCAGTTTATGAAATTGTTGAACTGGGTCGTGCACCCTACAGAGGATCCCTAGGAAAAATTAGTAGTGCTGGAAAGGACATCATCGAAAACGCATTAAATCGAACAAAAACTGACATGCTTAAGAATAGAAAATTCAACAATCTTTCTGGGGGAGAACAAGCTAGGGTACTTCTTGCAAGAGCGCTAGCAGTAGATGCACCAATTTTATTGGCGGATGAGCCTATATCTGCCTTGGACCCTGCTTTTCAAATTTCAATGATGCAAACTCTTCAAAATGAAGCAAAAAATGGAAGAATTGTTATAGCTGCATTACATGATTTATCGTTAGCTTCACAATTTTCTAATAAAATTTGGATGTTAAATAATGGAGAAATTGTAGCTAAAGGGACCCCTAAAAAAGTCTTAAGCGCAGAAAACTTAAAAAACACTTTTCAATTAAAACTTCCAAAGGGAGGCTTTAAACAGCTACAACTAGCTAATTAACACTCTACTACATTAACAGCCAGTCCACCTTGACTGGTTTCCTTATATTTCGTTGACATATCCAAACCTGTTTGACGCATAGTTTCAATAACTTGATCTAATGAAACTTTCATTTTTCTATCTGAATGCAAGGACAGTCTAGCCGCATTCACTGCTTTAACAGTCCCAATTGCGTTTCTTTCAATACAAGGTATCTGAACTAGACCTCCAACTGGATCACATGTTAAACCCAGATTATGCTCCATACCGATTTCAGCAGCCTGGACAATTTGTTGAGGGCTACCACCCCATATAGCTGCCAACCCTGCAGCAGCCATTGAGCATGCTACTCCAACTTCACCTTGACAGCCCATCTCTGCTCCTGAGATAGAGGCTCTTTGCTTATATAATAGTCCAATCCCGCCAGCTGTTAATAAAAATTTTTGAATATTTTTTTCTGAATGCGTTTCTCCGTAACAATAATGTCTGATGACAGCAGGAATGATACCCGCAGCTCCATTCGTAGGTGCAGTTACAACTTGTCCACCTGAAGCATTTTCTTCACTAACGGCTAAAGCATAAACATTAAGCCAATCAAATAATTGTTCACGTTCATTAGATACTTCTGTTCGTATTAATTTTTTCCATAAGTCAGGGCTACGACGCCGTACATTTAAACCACCAGGCAATACCCCTTTGCCATTGAGACCTCTATCGATGCAATCGAACATTGCTTTAGAAATTTTATTCAAGGCTCTATCTGTCTTTAATCGATCTCTGATTGCATCTTCATTAGCAATTATAACCTCATCTATAGACATTCCATGCTCTTCACATAAACTCAACAAATCCTCTGCTGACCCAAAATCAAGCGGTGCTCTATAGCCATGAGAAACAATATCATCTTTTAAGGGGGAAGATAGTTCATCCAATGAAGCTATAAATCCTCCACCAGTCGAGTAATATATTCGCTCCAGAAGTTTATTACCATTGAAGTTAAATGCAGTCATCTGAATTTCATTTGGGTGCAACTTTGGTGGTGTCTCATAATCAAATAATAGATCTGAGTCGAAGCTAAAGTTTATGCACACACTTCCATTTAATAGAATTTGGTTTTTATTGTACAGCTCCGAGAGCATTTTAGATGCAAGTTCAGCGTCAAAAATTTCGGGACTATAGCCCAGTAAACCATAAATGGTTGCCTTGGGAGTTGCATGCCCTTCTCCTGTAAAGGCTAACGATCCCCTTAGTACAATCTTTATCTGCTTCGTACTTTCTAAAATACCGTCCTTTGTTAATCTACTAACAAAGCGTTTGCCAATACGCATAGGCCCAACTGTATGACTAGAGGAGGGCCCTATACCAATGCGGAATATATCTAAGACTGATAACATATAAATTAACTATAAAAAAGATTTCAGTTACCTGATTTTCTTTGCTACAAATATGAGTGCTAAAAAATACTAAGCACTCAATTGTTTACTAGTTAATTTATAGAAAAAATCTTATCTAATTTAATATGATAAGTATAATTAAAGAGAACCGTTAATAAGTTTCATAATACCTGAAAAATCTAGAGAGTCTTTATTGGCCGATTCCATTGAGGCGTACATCGCTTCTGACTTACTTCCTAGAGGAGTGGAGGCACTTACCGTTGTGGCGGCATCTTGTGCGAGTCGCAAGTCCTTAAGCATCATTGCAGCTGTAAACCCTGCTTCATAATTTCTATTTGATGGCGCACTTTCAACAGGTCCTGGCGCTGGGCAGTAACTTGTCATAGACCAATTTTGACCACTAGCTGTAGAGGAAATATCATAAAATTTTTGAGCACTTAATCCTAATTTTTCAGCAAGATTAAATGCCTCACAAGTACCTATCATATGGATTCCTAGTAGCATATTATTGCAAATCTTAGCAACCTGACCGTTACCAGCATCGCCTGCGTGGAAAATATTTTTGCCCATAACATTAAGATAGCTTTCCGCTCTCAAATACGCTTCCTCTGAACCACCACACATAAAGGTTAGAGTACCTGCAGAAGCACCGCCAACACCGCCTGATACTGGAGCATCAATCATATCAATATTTTTAAAAGAGGCTGTAGCTATCATATCTCTGGCAGTTGCAACATCTATAGTAGAGCAATCGATAACCAAGACTTCTGATGAAATCACTGACATTATATCAGCACATACACTTCTTACAATTTTTCCATTAGGTAGCATCATAATAACTGCATCAACTGATTTAACAGCCTCTTTTATATCAGTGACCACCTCACAGCCTGCAGCTAAAGCTGAGTCACGAGCTTTAGCGGATACATCAAAGCCTATAACTTTATGACCTGCCTTTACGAGGTTAGTTGCCATTCCAATTCCCATATTGCCCAGGCCTATAAATGCTATTTGACTCATGTAATAAACTCCTGAGGTGGAATTGCTGTTTTTCGAAACAGTCTATCTATTTGCGTTGAAGAAACTTTATCAACAGATGCATGTGACCATTTTGGATTACGATCCTTATCAATCAGTTGAGCACGTATTCCTTCATAAAAATCCTGAGTTTTTAAAAAATTTAGAGATATATCTAGCTCTTGAGTCATAACCTGGCGAAAAGTCATACTTTCTCCTCGCCGTAAAGCTTCAAAAGTCACACACATAGCTAAAGGAGATTTACGTCTTATATTTTTAGCCTGCTTCGCTGCCCATTCACTATTATCATTATCAAGTGACAATAAAATCTCAGGTACAGAGCTACAGCTGAATGCCGCAATTGCCTTTGGTATTACATCATGATCAGGCGGGACTTGAGAAAAAGCCTTTAGCACTTCTTTTACTCTAAAGTCTGTACCATCTAAATCAGCCTTACCAAGTGCTTGAATTAAATCTTGATGTTTGTCTGTTGGCACGTAAATATTAGCAATACCTACGTAACATGTTTGCCCAGCATCTAATCGAGCACCAGTGAGACCGAGCCATTGTCCAATATTCATACCAAGTCGAGGTAGAAAATATGTTCCGCCTACATCAGGGAAATAGCCTATACCAGTTTCAGGCATAGCAAAAATAGTGGCATCACCTGCTATACGGTATTTTCCATGAACTGAAAGACCTACGCCTCCACCCATTACAAAACCGTCTATCAATGAGATATAGGGCTTAGAATAACAATGGATAAGTTCATTTAAAGCATATTCAATGCGCCAGAATTCTTCTGCGCGAGTATCTCCCGCTTTACCACTATCGTGTAATAAAATAACATCACCGCCAGCACAAAATGCTCTATCACCCATTCCATCAATTAACACAGCTCCGATTTCGGGTTTACCCTGCCATTCTAAAAGGAGCTCAGTTATTTTCTCGCACATAGCATATGTCAAAGCGTTTAATGCTTTGGGTCTATTCAATGTTATGTGACCTAAATTACCAATTATCCGATATTGTATTTCGTCAGTCATATATTCCTATTGCCTTAAAAGAGATCGCGAAATAATCACTCTCATTATCTGATTAGTACCTTCCAGTATTTGATGAACCCGAAGGTCTCTAACTATTTGTTCAATCTCATACTCTGACAAGTAACCATAGCCCCCATGCAACTGAAGAGCATTGTCAGCTATTTTACTGCACATATCTGTAGAATAGCGCTTGGCCATCGCGCAAGCAGCGCTCGCATTTGCAATGCCTTTATCAATCATATCTGCACCCCTATATATCATCATACGAGATGCCTCTAATTCAGTAGCCATATCGGCGAGCATAAATTCTGTATTTTGAAAGTCAGATATAAACTTCCCAAATTGCTTTCGTTCAGATGTATATTTAATAGAAGCGTTTAAAGCTTTTTGCGCACCTCCTAATGAACATGCGCCTATATTAATTCGCCCACCATCAAGACCGCTCATTGCAAACTTAAATCCTTCACCCTCTGCGCCCACACGATTTTTTTCCGATACTTTACAGTCTTCCATTATGACTTGCGCGGTTGGTTGGGCATTCCAGCCCATCTTCTTTTCAGTAACCCCAAAACTTAAGCCCGGTGCGTCTTTTTCAACTATGAAAGTTGAAACCCCCTTAGCTCCTTGGTCAGAGGTTCGTGCCATTACAAGGTAAATATCCGACCAGCCAGCTCCTGATATAAAAGTTTTAGTTCCATTAAGAATATATTCATTCCCCACTTTTTCCGCTTTAGTTGAAAGTGAGGCGGCGTCAGAACCAGAACCAGGCTCGGTCAAACAATAGCTTGCTATCAAATCACCTGAGGTAAGACCCGGCACATATTTTTTTCTTATTTCATCTGTACTATAACGGTCTATCATCCACGCCGCCATATTATGAATTGTAATCATAGCTGTATGCGAAACATCACCAGCTGCAAGTTGTTCAAAAACAAGGGCACAGTCTAGGCGGGAAAGTGCTGTTCCCCCATAGTCCTCAGAAGTGTAAATCCCCATAAAACCAAGTTCTGCAGCCTTTGAAAAAACATTGCGGTCAAGAAATTTTTTTTCGTCCCATTGAGCAGAAAATGGGGCAAGCTCAGATGTTGCAAAACTCTTGGCCATGTCTTGAATTAAGATTTGTTCTTCTGTTAATTGAAAGTCCATATATTATTTATTACCTTAAATTTTCTGCATTTTAAGTCGATAGCATTTACTAAAAAAACTGATAAAAGAGATGGTTATTAGAATGTAGGAATAATAAAAGCACTATCTTTTGTTTCACCTTCTGGCCATCTTTGAGTTACCGTTTTAACTTTAGTATAAAACCGCAGGCCTTCCATACCATATTGATTAGCATCACCAAATGCACTTCGCTTCCACCCACCGAAACTATGATACGCCACAGGAACGGGAATAGGTACGTTTATTCCTACCATTCCAACCTCGACTCGATCAGCAAACTCCCGAGCTGCTCGGCCATTTTGAGTAAATATAGCTACGCCATTTCCGTACTGATGTTCAGAAGGTAACTTTATTGCTTCTTCAAATGTTTTAGCCCTCACTATTTGAAGTACAGGACCAAAGATTTCATCTTGATACGTTTCCATGTCAGGCGTTACGTTATCTAGAAGGCTTGGTCCTATAAAAAATCCATTTTCATAGCCTTGAAGAGAAAAATCTCTTCCATCAACCAGTAATTTAGCACCTTCCTCCACAGCCTTAGTAACTTGGGATTTAATACTTTCCCTATGTTCAAGTGTGACCACAGGACCGTAGTCAGCTTCTTTATCTTCTGAAATCCCTACCCTCATGGACTCTATAGCAGGTAACATTTTTTCTAGAAAACGCTCAGCTGTACCTTCTCCAACAGGAACAACAACCGGTAAAGCCATGCAACGTTCACCTGCAGAGCCATACGCGGCTCCCAAAATATCTTTAACGGCCTGATCCATATTTGCATCAGGCATTATAATTCCATGATTTTTGGCTCCGCCCATACATTGTGCGCGCTTACCGTTAGCAGTTGCGCGGGAATAAACATATTGTGCGATGTCTGAAGACCCTACAAAACTCACAGCCTTTATAGTTGGGTGGTCGCATATAGCGTCTACAATTTCTTTATCACCATTTATGCATTGCAGAAGACCACGGGGGCCGCCTGCCTGAACAAACAATTCTGAAAGCCGCATTGGTACTGACGGGTCCTTTTCTGAGGGCTTAAGAATACAAGCGTTTCCTGTAGCTATCGCCATCCCAAACATCCACATAGGTATCATAGCAGGAAAATTAAAAGGTGTTATTCCAGCGACAACACCTAATGGTTTGCGCATAGAATAAACATCAATTTCAGGGCCTGCGCCATATGTATGCTCACCCTTTTGCGCATGAGGAACCCCGCAAGCAAATTCAATAACATCAACACCTCTTATAACATCACCGCGCGAATCCGCCAAAACTTTTCCGTGCTCAGAGGATAATAAAGCTGCCAATTCATCAATGTGGGACTCCACTAATTGTTTGTAAGCAAACATAATTCTTGAACGGCGTTGCGGGTTTGTATTATGCCATAAAACTTGCGCTTTAGCTGCGGAAGCAACCGCAGCGTCTAACTCTTTTGGTGTTGCTAAATTTACTTGGGCTTGAATATTGCCTGTATTTGGATTGTATATATCTTTCTTTCGGTCTGAATTACCTGGAACCAATTCCCCGTCTATAAAATGTCCAATTTGTTTCATGCTATCTACCTTTGTTTTTTATACTAATAAGATATAATTTGAATCTATCTAACTGTTCTTCAGTCTAGGTTTATTGTTTTATTTGAGGGGTAGTCACAATAAAATTTTTAATAATTGGTGCTCGCAAACGCCTATTATATTCATATGAACTTCCATACCAATTATTAGTTACTCTTCCACCATCCTTGTACCAACTTGCTTCAATTTTTGACCATGCTAATCTTGATAATTTTTTCTGTGCTTGAATGTTATATTGCTTTTCTACCGAGCCCCTTACCTCGATAATGCCATCATCCGTAATAGATAAAAGTTTTAAAATATGTTCAAATTGAGCCTCTAATTTATAAATTATTGATGTATGCCCTGTATTGGTATTTGGCCCATACAACATGAACATATTAGGAAACTTATGAGTAGTCACCCCTAGATAAGCAAAGGCTCCGTCTTTCCAGTTTTCCTTTAATGTAAACCCAGACTTTCCAACTACATTAATTTCTTTCAGAAAAGGGTTTGTGTGGAAGCCAGTTGCATAAACTATTATATCATGATCATGTTTATTACCATTTATTGTTTCGACTGATCTCTTTCCAATTCTAGAAATAGTAGAAGTCTCTAAAGTCACATTGTTCTGACCTATTGCCCTATAGTACTTGTCTGATAGCAATATTCGTTTTGCCCCTACCGCATAATCAGGTATTAGCTTTGAAGCTTTATCCCTATTTTTTACATTCTTTTTAATCTCTAGATTATTTAACCTACGAACTAATGAACCGCGCAGTTTAGCGCCTTTTATAACAGGCCAAATTAAAAATTCACCCTGGCACCACAATGACAATCTGTATATTTTTGACAAAAATGGTATTTTCTTTGCAAGCCATTTTTCAAATGAAGAATATGGCCTATCATGCTTATTAATTATCCAATTAGGAGTACGTTGATATACAGTTAGCCTTTTAGCACCTTTGGCTAACTCCGGAATTAATTGGGCAGCACTTGCTCCAACACCAATGACACCAATTTTTTTACCTTCATACTTCACACTATGATCCCATTCTGATGAATGGAAGCTACTACCTATAAATTTATCTTTTCCTTTAAAGTTTGGCACTGAGGGGTGATGCAACTGACCAATTGCACTTATAAAAAATTGGCAATTATAAGTCGTTCCATTTTTTGTTTTTATATCCCACCTTCCATTACTATATATCGCATCAGTAACTACTTCTCCAAATTTAATATATTTATACAAATCACGGTCATTCGTAAATTTCTCAAGATAATTTAAAATTTGAGGTTGCTTGGCCCATTTAAAGTCCCACGCAGGGTTGGGGGCAAAACTAAATGAATAAAGCATTGATGCAATATCGCACTCTGCGCCCGGATAAGTATTATAACGCCATGTACCGCCAACACCGTCAGATTTTTCTAAAATTACAAAATCATCTATTCCATTTTCTAGAAGCCTAGACGCCATTCCTAAACCCGCAAAACCAGAACCGACTATGACTATACGCTTTTTTTTGCAGTCAACCACTCTTATTACCCGCCAGTGACTGACATATGACGTGCAACAGTGGGTTTAGCGCCGCGCTCTGATATATCAAAAAAATGTTTTTCAGGCTTCTCACGCATTGCAATACCCAAAAGTCGTTCTAGCTCAGCGTCAGAGTTATCACCTCTAATTGCAGCTCTCAAATCAAGTTTGTGACCATGGCCAAGGCATGTATAAATTTGTCCTGTGCATGTAACTCTTACGCGATTACAGCCAGCACAAAAGTTATTTGTTAAGGGTGTTATCATACCCAAAATACCGCCTGTTTCTTTAACTTTTGCGTAACGCGCAGGACCTCCGGTTCTCAGTGGCACATTATTAAGGGTAAAGCGATGCTCTAGATTATCTCTTATGGCATTAAGAGGGATATATTGATCTACGCGGTCTTCATCGATATCTCCTAGAGGCATCACCTCTATTAACGTTATATCCATACTTTTATTGTGCGCCCACTCTATCAATCTAGGTATCTCACTATCGTTGACACCCTTTAAGGCAACTGTGTTTATTTTAACTTTGATCCCCGCTTCTAGTGCTGCGTCAATACCCTTCAAAACAGCGTCCAAAGCATTACGGCGAGTTAATTTAGTGAAAACTATTGGATCGAGCGTATCCAGAGAGATATTAATGCGCTCAACGCCGCATAATTTAAGCTCTTTAGCATAACGCGATAGAAGAGTTCCATTGGTCGTTAAAGTAATCTCATCAAGTTTTCCACTAATGCGGTGTTTGGATAATTTATGCATAAAACTCATTAAATCTCTTCTAACGAGAGGCTCACCGCCCGTTATTCGAATTTTTTTAATGCCGCGCTTGATGAAAGATTCACATAGAGTGCCAAGCTCCTCAAGCGAAAGTAGATCTTTACGTGGCAAAAATGTCATATTTTCAGCCATGCAATATGTACACCTCAAATCACATCTATCCGTTACGGATAAACGCAAATAAGTGATTTCTCGGCCAAAGCTATCTATAAGTTGTTGAGTCATCAGGTTTACCTTATGGAAGGCGATTGCAACACTGACAAGTTATAATGGCCATCACAAAAATAAATTAATATAAATTATTAATTTTCTTTACTTACCGCTTGATATCTTCGGTCTATCAACATATATCCCCACACGCGGGGTGGAGCAGCCCGGTAGCTCGTCAGGCTCATAACCTGAAGGTCGTAGGTTCAAATCCTACCCCCGCAACCAAATTTCCTTTGGAAATACAATAAAATAGCCGCTTTCTCTGGGAGGCGGTTTTTTTATATTTGAGAATTGGAAGCGTATTGTAAGCAGAAAAATTGAAAATACGCGGAATGTTAATTTTTAGCAATCTTATATTAATAGTGGGTCAAATACGCGATCTCTATCAAATCTGAGTGATTAGTGAAATAGGGGCGGAGCCTATGTTAGCGAGTTCAAAACTTCAAAATTACCAGCGACTAAATAGAGCGATTTTAATCCGCTCAGCTTTCGGCTGATCATGGGGCTTAGAAGCTTTAGCTTCATAGAAAGGCCGTAGCTTGTTCAAGTTGTTGATGCCCAGACTTATGTATGAAGCACTTTATGGCTTGCCATTACTAGAGAACTCCATTCTAAAGTTTGTATGTTGAGCGTTGCATATTACCAAGCCCCTATTACTAAATTTAATGCGTCGAGCACGGAACAAATCCTCGGGGAATTGGCGGCCCAGAATAAGTTTAGCTTGGAAGGTACGCAAAGAGACGCTTGGGTTGGACAAATCAATCTTCTTCAAGGCGAGCTGTCTGGATTTGATGACGGGATGATTTTCTTTGAATTTTCAATACCTCGTATGGGTAAACGAGCGGATGTGGTTATTCTTATAGAGGGCGTCGTCTTTGTTATAGAATTCAAAGTGGGATCAATCAGCTTTGATAGCGCTTCTATCCGCCAAGTGCATGACTATGCTCTGGATTTGAAGAACTTTCACCGGGGTTCTCATCAACTGCCTATTGTTCCAATTTTGATTGCTACGAAAGCCAAGGCTGTTGACGTGTCTGAATTGTCCTGGGCGGACGATTTGGTGGCGGAGCCACTTCTATGCGCGGCTTTAGGTTTGAGGGTATTGCTCGAAAGTTGTCTTGCCCAGAGCGGGGATCTGTCCCTGACCACGGAAGTAAATGTGGAACCTTGGGCGATGTCGGGCTATTTACCAACCCCTACGATCGTAGAAGCGGCACAAGCACTCTACCAAAACCATTCTGTTGAAGAGATTGCGCGCTCGGATGCCGGCGCGAAGAATTTAAATGCGACGACGCAATGCCTCAGAGATATCATTTCTGCGGCGCATGATGCGGGTGAGAAGACGATTTGCTTTGTAACAGGCGTTCCGGGATCTGGGAAAACGCTTGCGGGGCTAAATATGGCGACTGAGACCGCCAATCGGCCTAATGGGGAGACTGCAGTTTTTCTGTCCGGGAATGGTCCGCTTGTAGACGTGCTGCGCGAAGCGCTAGCGCGGGATCAAAAGATCCGGACAGGATGCACCAAAGGGGATGCGAAACGCGAAGTCTCGAGTTTTGTTCAGAACATTCATCACTTCAGGGATGAGGCCCTGAAGGATCCTAAGGCACCACCAGAACACATTGTGATCTTTGATGAAGCGCAGAGGGCGTGGGACCAGCATCAAGCTTCTAAGTTCATGCAAGCCAAACGCGGACAGATAGACTTCAACAAGTCCGAACCTGAGTTTTTGATTGAGGTGATGGACCGTCATGAGGATTGGTCTGTTGTGATTTGCCTGGTTGGCGGCGGCCAAGAGATCAATACCGGTGAGGCAGGGCTGTCGGAATGGATGCGGGCTTTGGAAGGACGCTTTACGGAATGGAACGTGCATTTGTCCGATCGTCTTGTTGACCCGCATTATGGGTTGGAAGAGACGGCATTGGCTTTGAGGACCGATGCGAGAATACAGTGGCAGCCTGATTTACATCTCGGGGTCTCTATGCGCTCCTTTAGAGCGGAGGCTCTATCTGGATTTGTTGCGGCCGTTTTGGATAATGACGCTGTAAAAGCGTCTGAGTTGTTTGAGACGATTGAAGCGCGTTATCCGGTGGTGTTGACACGGGATTTGGAAACTGCCCGCCAATGGCTCAGGGATCATGCGCGGGGTTCTGAGCGTTTTGGATTTATGGCGTCTTCTGGAGCCAAGCGTTTACGGCCGGAAGGGTTGAATGTGAGTGCTAAAATTGATGCCGTGAATTGGTTTCTAAATGGGCCGGAAGATGTGCGTTCCTCTTATTATCTAGAGGAAGTGGCCACTGAATTTGATGTGCAGGGCCTGGAAGTGGATTGGGCCGGGGTCTGTTGGGATGCGGATCTGCGCTATGTGTCTGGTGCTTGGGATTCATTGGCATTCAAAGGTACAAAATGGCAAAATGTCAATCTGGAAGCGCGCAAAATGTATTTGATAAATGCCTATCGGGTTATTCTTACGCGGGCGCGGCAAGGGCTTGTGATTTATGTACCCAAGGGGGATCCCGCGGATCCGACGCGGCCTCCTGAATTTTATGATGAGACTGCTGCGTTTTTGGCTATCTGCGGCATACCATTATTACCTGTTGAGTGAGCGCGTTTAAGGGTGCTCTAGGGATATGCTGCAAGTTTCATCTTTGATTACTGCTGAGGGGGCAATGCGGACATTAAAGAACGCCTCACGGGCATATAGAATATATCAAATCCTCAAATCCATGAGATTGTATTCTTTTAGTGATGATTGGGTATTTACGA
>Ga0206123_10003216_pt1 | contig 13596 bp, 10 predicted proteins | sample Helgoland_Spring_2_FD_160086 | JGI IMG/M metagenome (GOLD analysis project Ga0206123, IMG submission 160086) | Pelagic subsurface seawater microbial communities from Kabeltonne, Helgoland, North Sea - Helgoland_Spring_Bloom_20160316_1 | ecosystem: Environmental > Aquatic > Marine > Epipelagic ... | reverse complement strand
GCTGCTTCTACTCTACCTTTTGTACCTCCACGCTTTCTGGCTTTTCTAGACTTCGTGACCTCAGAGGGCTCCACATCTGCACCAACCATGTTTACGCTGTGCCTTGTTACCTTCGCCTTATAGTCCTTCCGCGCTCTATCAACAGAATCTTCCCCGTCTCCACCGCGCTTAAACGGGGTTGATTTTGTTGGAACACCGGAATCTCTAGCCCGCTCTACCTCTCTCCTTGCTTCAGAAACTAATCCAAGAGACTCGGCCATGAGATATCCCATGTCCTGATATACGGTGTGGTCAGGAAGCTTTCCTTTTGGACCAGCCGTAGCCTTATCGTCTTTGGTGTATATTGAATTTTTCTTTTTACCCTTTACTTTTTTTTGTCCGCGCTTAGGCCCAAAACTACCATGAGCATGGTCCCTCATGGCTTGACTTCTAGTTATTTTTTCGTTTAACATATCAGAATAATGTGAATACTGGTGGTTCCTCTATCTCAGATAGAAGTTCTTCTTTGAGCTTCTCCTTCTCAGCATCGCTTTGCTGAATAAGTGCTGCTCCGTTCAAGCTCGCTCCACCTCCTGGTGATGGTAGCGAAGAATATTTGCCTCGGATCTCTCCGAGAATGCCTCTAGACACCGCTAGAGCGTATCGTTGTAGCCAATTCTTGTAGTAGGGATGCATGGTCCCTGTGTCAAGACCACGGTAAACTAAGATGACCGCTTCGTAAGAGCCTGGAGAAGGATATAGCTGGAGGACATTACCATTTATAATATCCCAGGACCCTTCCTGACTAAGGATTTTTCTTGTCATCTCCAAGTGAGTCTGAAGGAGATAGAAATCAGACATGGAGAAATCACTGAACACAAAGTTGTCTTGGAAATACTTAATAAAGAAATCAAACTCTAGCGTACCGTTTTGAGGCTGAATGCTGAGAAGAGATTTCTTATAAGCGCAGTAGCTTAAGTTGTTGGCTATGTGAGTAGGAAGAACGTATGTGTTTACGTTAGGTGTTGTAACAAACGTAGCAATTTGAGTGTTCCAAAAAGGAGCATGATAGTCTAGGTTAGTTATAGACTCCTCTATCGCAGTCTTTAGTTGAAAATCTGTAAGCTCAACTCTTACAATAGGATGACCCAGACGGGCAAGAACAAAGTCTTTGATGGTCTGCTCAAAGGTATTAAACTCTACTTGGTCAGCCATCAGACCTTTGTTAAGCTCTGAGCCGTCTATGGCAGTGGAATAAATATCCGTATCCCCAAGGTTCCTACCAGCGTAGGTTCCAAAGGAGTCTCCATAGCCAAGTAATTTAGGATCTACTCTTAGTGCTGCCATCTTCTTCTTTTATGTTTGGCTTTGGGCCACGCTTAGGCTTCTTTGGTTGGTCCATTAACTCTAAGTATCTAGACTCAACTAACCCTTTAGAGTTAAATAACTCTCCGGGTCTTATCTCTACTATCTCCCCGTCAATGTGGAGAAGCATATTCCACCTGCATTTGCTTCTGTACTTATACATGTCTTATTTATATAGGAATGACAAGAGGGTCAGAGGAAGAAAAAACCTCTGACCCTCTTAATTTAGTTAGTTACTAACTATCAGCTAACTGATGCGCCTAGGATGCTAGAGTTTCTAGCGAACGGCGAGAATAGGAAGTTAGCGGTCGGGCCGATGACTCGGATGATTCGATAGAATCTGTTGTATGGCTCGATCTGGACCTTACCGTAGCGGGTAAGCAAGCCCTTTCTGGGCTGGAAGGTCTCAGGATCGACAACAGTTGGTAGCTGCTGGAGCGGAATGTACGGGGCGTAAACATAGCCCGCGTCCATCGCGTTAGCTCCTTTGTAGCCAACAAGGATCTCGTCCTGCGGGTACATGGGATCGACGTAAAGGTCGTAGCGGCCCATGAACTTACCCTTATACTCAATGCTGTTACGGCCAATGTTGGTAGGACCATCAGCGGGCTGGATACCACCCTCAAGCTTGGCGGCACTCTCCATGAGTGAAGCCATGAGAGGAGAGGTAAGAAGCCAGTTACCCGGCCCACGCATCGTGGTGCGGTAGATGTCTTGCGAAGCAAGGTTAATCACCGCAAGGAGGTTTGAGTAAACCTCGCCAACGTGACGCGGGAAGAGGTCAGGCTGACCAGAGGCAGAGAAATCAACAACAAAGACGTTAGAAGACTCTTGACCAGTACCGAGAGAAGTGTCGCCGCCAGCGCCCTGAGCACCGTTGAAGTCGTAGGTGAACTGAGCCGGAACGAAAACACCAGTGGTGTCCTTGTCTTGAATACCTGGGAAGGTGCCATCGCCGCCCATGTTGATGTAGTTAGAATCCATAAGGTTCTGGTTTACACCACCAAGGTTGCGGTCACGCATACCGTAGGCGATCATACGAAGGTCTTCGATAAGCTCACGGTCGATCTCAAGCTGAAGCTCCTTGGAAAGAAGGTCAGTGAGTTCACGCTCAAGGTCAAGGTTGTGGTAAGCCTTGAGGTCCTGAGACGCCTCAAGCGTCCAGAGAGCACGCATCTTACGAGTGTTGGCGACAACCGCCTCTTGCTCGATGTGGAAGGTCATCTCGGGGATGCCCGTACCAGTTAGACGCTCACCAGCGGAAAGCTGGTAACCCATGACAGCATTAGCATTCGGGAAAGCAGCAATCTGACCACCGAAGGTGCCGGACGGAGCGCCGTTGCCCTGAAGCTGAGTACCGTCCATGTTCAAGACGTTAGAAAGGTCGAAGCCTGTAGTAGCTTGCGCTTGATCAAGACCTGTGCCAGTGTTGCCATCAAAAGTACCAGCGTTGCCGCCAGCGACACCAGAAGTAGAGCCGATGGTTGATGCTGTAAGACCTTTGTAGGTAAGGTTAAACTTGCTGTAGATGGTCTGGATGTCGCCGCCAATAGCACGGTCGTTACCAAGGTAGAATACCTGAGAAACGGGGCCTTGCATGGGCTGAACGCCAACTAGGCTGTTAGCAAGAAGCTGGGGGTAAACCCGGCGAACAAGAGGGAAGGCGAACTTCTGGAACGTACCAAGCTGACCAGTAGTAGTGGCAGCAGGGGTAAGATCCTCAGAAATACGCTCCTCGACAATCGACTTAGCTTGGTTCTCTAGAAGTTGAGCAGTGACGCGAGCGGTATACTCGTTCGAGATGCCCTCAAGGACAGGCTCCCACTTCTGGACGAGAAGCTCGTCGGTTTGGTGCATAATATCCATAGTATTAATTATTAGGATTGGGAGGTGAAGGGCATGAATCTCATGACCTCATCAGTCAAGAACTCATTGCTATTTGTATTATGAGTTCTCTCTTCGTTGATTTCCAAATCCGCTTTGGAAACAACTACCGCTTTCTCTGAAGAGACGAATGCTTCGTCCTTCGCGGCTTCAAGGTTCTCAACTTCTTCGAGAAGCTGTGCTTTTTCGGTCTCAAGCTCAGAGGCAAAGCCCTCAGCAATAGAAACCTTCTTGTCCATAACTCTTACCGTGTTCTCAAGGTTCTGGTTCTCTTCAACTAGGCTCGCAAGCTGGTTGTTTAGAACGTCAAACTCTTCCTGAAGTTCGCCATACTGGCCTGTCATTTCAGAAAGAGCGTTGTCTTGGTCGTCGGTGTTAAGCTCAAGGGACATGAGAGTTCTTACAGATTCGAATAGCCTAGCATTTCGATAGACTTCGCTCTCCTCGGAGAGTTCTGTAAGAGCTTGTTCTTTGATGTCATCAATTTTAGTGCGAATGTACGCGGTGACTCGCGCTTCAAGGAGGCCGATCTTCTCAGCGACTTGCTCGTTAATAGTAGAATCTACCAGTTGAAAGATCTGTTCAACGGTAGATTCGTCAAGCCCTTCGGGTAGAATATCAGCTATATTCTTTATATTACTCATGAGTTGTTCTCCTAGGTTCAGGTATATGTATAGACCTGTATTATATAAAATAACTTTTTTTTATAAAATGTATGTGATCAGCGTTTGCGACGTTTCTTTTTGAACTTGTCCTCTTCTCTTGCTGCTGTTAGTTTATAATCTTTCAACTTCGCGTCCTCAGCCGCAGTAGATTGAACGCGAGCGTCTCTCTTCATTTTAGTGCCTTCGGCACGAGACATACGGTTACCTCTCTCAAGGGCGCTAACACGCCGATAGCGCGTTTTACGGACCTTGTTTGGAGACATGTTAGGGTCATTCATGTCCATTTCGAGAAGACCAAGAGCCTCTGCCATCATGTCACCGATCTGCTGGTAGGAAGTGCTTTGTTGAAGGAGAGCCTTGCGATCTCTTCTTTCTTTTCCGCCTTGAGGACCACGCTCAGATTTTCTAACGGTAGAACGGTAAGCGTCCTCTCTTTGCTTCTTGCTCATGGTGTAGTCCTCGTCTAAGCCCATAGCATCGGCTAAAGAGAAAGCAATCTTGTGCCAGCTACCGTCAGCCCGAACAGCTTCCATAACCTTCTTCTTTTTTCCTTTGGGACCAGGGATGACACCTCGCCCTACTAGAACATCAGCCTTAGTAATCTCACCGTCCTTGTTTAGATCAGGGAATCTTTTCTTACCCAGACCGTCGTTGTCATCTCTCTTACCCATTTTCTTCTTGAGCCCTTCCTCAAGGAAAGGAGCGTAAGAATCTCTCAAGCGAGCCTCAATCATGGTGACAAAGTTGGTCTCTTTCTTGAGCTTGTCCTGACTCTCTCTAACGAACTGAGACTCGGTGGACTCAGAAAGACCTGGGAAAGCTCCCCTTGTAGATGGATCAGCTACAAGGTCAAAGGTTACTAGGCGGAAGTCTTCATTGACAACCTTCTGCCCATTAGCATCCTCAGAGAGCGTGCCCATGCCGCGAGATGAAATGCCGATCTTAACTCCACCCTCAACGAGAGCTTTGGCAGTGAGGCCAGCAGGAGTGTTGAGGAGTTCAGCCTCACCAATAAGCTCGTTGCCTTTCATCTCAAGCTTAGTGATAAGGTGAGATGCGTTGGAAAGCTTAACGGTATCGTTCTGTGGGTGATCTAGCTCGCCGCAAAGACGGCGCTCGTTGATCATGGGCTGAACTTTGGTGAGTTGACCTTCGAGTACAGCGGTAGGGTATACTCTTCCGTTATTGTTTTTCTCATTACAACGACCGAAGATACCCTTGATTTTCATAGTTGGGTTGGTCTTGCCCTCGGTGAGGACCTGAAGATTTTCTACGACGAATACGTCTTGTAGTAACTGCATATCACTTTTCTCCTTTTCCTAGGCGACCATCTTTGCCACCAATTCCTTTAGATTTTCTAATGGATCTACTACCATATTTTTGAGCCAGTTTAGCGGAACCCTTTCCGTACCTAAGAAGGGTACGGGCAGCGTGCTTCTTCACACTACTAAACTTAGCCGAAGGCGTGGCGCTCCCTGGCGTAAACCCTTTTGCTATTTTTCCTTTACCACTTTTAGCTCCCCACTTACCTTTAGAAATTACATACAACCTTCCTGCCGCCTTAGTGGAGAATATTTGTCCGTAAGATCCTTTAGATAATGCGTCTCTGATACTAGAATAAGTTTTAACTCTGCCCTTGAATGTTTTCTTTTTGTCGTCCTTTGTGGCTTCTTTAGAGGTGTAAGCTTTCCTGCCCTCTTCAGAGCCACGGGCTTCATTCATACATTCTAGAGCTTCGGTAAACTTCATCTCAATCTATTCTTGATTGCTTCTTTAAGAGCAGCTTTCCTGCCACTTTTCGGTTTACGGTATCCTCGGGAGCTACTAGACTTCTTAGGGTCTCCAGGAGGCATACCAAAGTGTGCTCCTATCATCCCTGTGGTGGTCATTTCCTTTAGGTCCGAAACCATACCTCGCACCTCTTCTAAAAGAGATACAAGCTCTTGAGCGGTCTCCTCAGTGATGACGGTCGGTTCTGGTTCGGGCTCAGGTTCATCCCAAACTAACTCTGGCATAGTTTCAGCAGGAGGTGTGTCTTGGGGGTGAAAACCTTCACCTAGGATCTGACGCATCATCTCGTCGGGGACTTCTACATTAGAGATATCTTTGGCCGAAGCATTAGCGGTAGCCTTTGCCTCCTCTAGTTTTGGAGGCAAAGACTTTCCACGCTTTATGTCTTCTACCTGACCTAAGATTAAGCTCTCTGCAAAATCTCCGATACTATCCACGATCACTCCTCCTCGTCAGCGAAGAGAAGCTCGGCAATAGTTTCGTCGATAACGGACTCGATGTCCTCGTCGCCCTCGTTAAGCTGGCTGAGGCGGTCTACAAGGCCAAGTACGACGTTGAGGTGCTCAAGGATGCGCTCCTCGTCGATGGACTCGTCAAGCTGAGAGACGCAAAGGGGGCAAACGTGAGCGGCTTCTTCAAGCTCCTCACCTTCTTCCTCGTCATACTCAGTGTCTTCCATCTTGGCTTTGTAGTCGTCCTTCATGGCCTTCTTGCCGCTCTTGGCTTTGGAGCCGCAAGAAGTCTTCTCCTCAAGCTCCTCAACTTCCTCTACGGCAGAGGACTCGTCAATGCGAGCAGCAATCTCGTCGTTCTTCCAAACGGCAGCTTCCATAAGCTGTTGACGTAGTTCGTCAGTTAATTTCATGTGATCCATAATTATATCCTATAAAAAGGTTAAGATTTTCATCTCTAGGTTATTTAGTAACCCAAAGCCAGCAAATGTTTTTTGTTTTGAAAAATGTTACGGTAGTGCTGTGGGAGGGGTCGGTACTGGAGCGGGCTCAAATGATCCGAAGGTTGAATCTTCTTCAACGGTAGGTGGAACAATGGCTCGGCCAAAGTTTGTAGACTTGACCTCTGGAAATTCATCCTCTGAAGGAGCCGTTGATTTCCTGCGAACTAACTGTGTTTTGTTGTTAGCTAGTCTGGAGTCTGAGTTTTTCCTAGCTGGAACAACTTTTACATTTTGCACGGCACCATTAAACAGACTATTTTTTATTTGAGGGAAGTTTTCTAGGCGGTATAGTTTATTAAATTGCTTAAGCGTCAGCCTACAAAAAACATCAAACTCCGTTAAAGATTTTCCTATGCCGTTTAAACCTAAAAGATAATTATTGTCTAGGCTTTTTATAATTTCAGACAAAATCCTGTATCCTGTCTTACTTCTTTGAGGAGAAAAGCTACTAGCAGGTATTACGAAACCTGAGGAATTTTTGTAGCCGGAACTAAACACCTCAGAATCCAAGTCAATTATATTTATTCTGGCCTGTGTATTAGGGTTATCAAATATATCTCTAGCTGTTCTTCCGACGTAAGGAGTCTTAACGAACTTCTCAGAGTTTCTAAATTCTTTAACTATACTAGTTTTCGTTCTCAGCTTTCTAGTTAGCGACGGCGCTTGCTCTGTAGAAGAAGGAGTAATATTTGTTATTTGAGATTTAACATTGAAAACGTCATACTCCGGTCTATTAGTAGGGTAGAGTATAATATACCAAGGAACTTGTCTTGTCAGTAAGGGTATAGTTTTATTCTCTTTAGGAGAGTCCAAAATAATATCTGTTTGCTCCAACCTGAGGTAACCGTTTGTTTCCACATAATCTAATATTAAATCCTCATCATTCATTATGAAAACTTGATGATTATCTTTGTACTTTATGTACTCGTTTATAGATTCAATGCTAGAAATAGGACATACCTCAAAATTTAAAGAAGTTTGCTTTAGATATTTTGGGTTTATTAAAGATAACTCAGTAGAGATAGTAGAAAGATTAGCACTTAAGAAGTAGGCATTTTGTCTCGGAGAGGTCAGAGAACTACTTAATTCAATGGTGGAGCTAACATCACCACTTACAGACAAATACCTATCTGGAGATCCCCCAAGGAGTTTTATTGCTACTTGTCTAATTTTTTCTGGAATGTAAAAGGCATGATCTTTTTCTGATTTAGCGTAGAGTCTAGTAACCTCTCCCCCTAAAGTTACATCAAAATACTCTCCATCATTTAAAGAAAGAGTGCTTCTGTTTATAAAAGTATCATCATCTTTAACGTAGTACCTTCTAACCTCTCCAGCAACCGTAACCTCGATAAATCTATCAATGTCACTGGATAGAGTTTTCTTATTTTTAAGAAGTTCTCTTCCCTGCCCAGCATACTTATTAAAGTCTAAAGGCTTATAGTTACTCTCAATTAAAGCCAAAGCTACAGACTCGTTTACTAGTTGATACTTACTAGGAATAATTCCAAACTCAGTATCCTCCTCACTACCCAAAGCTAAACGCTGTAAAAAGGATAGGTTTACGTCTGCTATTGTTCCGTCTAGGACTCTAGAACCAACAATAGAGAATATTTGATTTGTAGATAGCTTCGATCCATCGTAATTAATAACCTTGTCCAGCAAGCTCTTTGCCTGTTTATTTAAGTTTTCGTATATTATCTGGGGAGTGATGGCCCCAGCAAGCCCACTGTCCCAACTACCGTAATCTAAAGGCCGCTCTAAAAGATAAAGTAAAGATTCATCAATATGGTTATTAAAAATATTTGTCTTAGTGCTGGTATTCCTTACTAACTTTCTTTTTTTCGGAGCAACATTGAAATATACCTCCTCATCTTCAATTCCTGCTGGTAACTTTTTTAATAATGCATTAACTACGGCATCATCAGAAAGGTCTATCTTGGATTTAGAGAAAGCTGAGTCTAAAAGCTGTTTTTCAGTCAAGGGGCTGAAAGTATCCACTCTTTGAAGAGGTAAAATAGGTGGAGTAGCTATTCTTTCTGGGTCACCCTCGGGTGGGGGAGGGGGAGATATTACTTTATTGGAAATAACTCCACCCTCTTCCGTCTGATCATTAATCCTGACAAAATTAAAAACGCCTGGGCCGGGTGGAGATGTGTCAGGAACTCCGTCTGGGGATAGTACGCCGGGGACGGGAGGCCCCTCAGGGTCTTCAGGAAGACCAGCATCCTCTTGATTACCTATGGGTACAAAAGGAGGCCCTGTTGGATCCTCTGGATCTTGTGGGTCACCGACATTAACTTGGTCGTCTATAGGCTCAAAAGGAGGCCCAGAAGGATCTTCTGGAACTTCATCTGGAATAACATCGCCCGGTATAGGAGGTTCTTCTTCCACAGGATCAGGATCACCTGCGTCTGGAGGAGGGCAGTAATAGCTAACTCTAACAGAAGTACAAGTAAAATTAGGATCACATTCACCGTCTACCTCAACGCAAGGGATATCTAGCACTGCGTAACTATCTGGGGTACAAGGAGGAAAAACATTGGCATCAAACCACTCATTTATAACCTCCCTAGAAGGTCTACCTTCTACATTTCTATCAACACACTTTCTTTCAAAAATAGCATACGATGTAAAGCCTCCATTAGTATTAGGTTCGGAGAATTCTACAGGGTTACCAACAATAGTACATTTACAGTTTCTAGCACTCCTAGGTCCCACGTTGGTTGGTCGTCCAGGCCCAGTAGGAGGGAGCGAGGTTGGACCGCCAGATTCAGTAATACGGGGCGTCTTGTAAAAGACCTGAATAGGATCACAAGTTTTTTCAGAGCACGGTAATTCTTCCTCAGGTTCTCCAGGCACTGGGGGCGGGTCAGCACAATCCACTGTTCCAGGCTCAGTTTCAAGCAGCACTGCTCGGGGTATGGCAGCGGCTAGAGCTTGTAAATTTTGTATAACCTCAGTGCTATTGTCCGCAGGAAACCCATTTACAATTTCTACACATTCTTTGTCTACAGAGACTACCCAATATGTCCAAAGCTGATCGCTGCCCAAGTTAGCAACAACCTGTGTTCCCACAGCTTTAGGTCTACACTCACAATACTTTATGTCTGGAGGAGAAGTTACGCCGGGGTCAGTGGGTTCAAACTCTAAGTCTGGGCTCCCCCCGTTAACAGTCCCGCCCCCGCTAAAATCGGGAAACGAGAAGGGACCTTCACCAGGAAGAAATTCTCCGCAGCCAAACGTAATCTCTGACATTTTTAGTTTTGATTAAGAGTAATATTAGAGGCCCCTGGTTGAAGCGTACCGTAATGATAAGGAGTATCCGCTGTTGTGATAGCCTTCATACTCCAAGTTATGGTGGGGTAGGTACACTTTCCCGCTCTAGGATTTCCATTATATCCTTGATGCATTCTATAATCTCCTGTATCTTCTCTTTGAGGGTACTGAGGATCTTCATTAGCAATCAAAAGATCTTCAGTCATGACTAGGAAACTACTAAACCTTTCTCCACCTCGCTCAGAACGGATAACACTACCACTCCCATTTTCATTATTAACTACATGAGGTGCTGGGTAATAAGGTAGCACTCGACGGGCTGTACCATTACCGTCCGTTTCGATAAGTCTGCTGGGAGCATCAAATGCTATAAAAATAGTAAAGTAATCTGGGCCTTTCTCTATCCAATGTCCTGCATACGGTGATGTGTCCCCTCTACCGTCCCCCTCGCGATCACTGGTGCTGTTATACTGATAAACTAGAGAGTTACTCCCATCGCCTACAGGAACACAATTTAAAAAAGAAAGGTCAACACTATAGTCAATCATTCCTGGGTAACTTCCTCTGTCGAATGTAATTTTTTTCTTTATGTAATTAAACCTAACTCTTTGGTTATTAAGAGGTCTAGACATATTGTTAAAAACTTTTGCTCTGTCAGGCAAATTGCCAAATTCATTAAGACCGTCTGGTCTCACGGCTTCGCTACATGAACCACCAACAATTGAAGCGTCAGCCTCAGTATTAGTTCTATAGTTATTGGTAGCGTTAGTTGAAAAGAAAGTATTAACATAGTCGTTAGGGTATGCTCCCGCGTCTTCTTCTGATCCAAGCTTGGTAGCCCAGTTGGCTATGTCCCAATCAGGTCTATCAGGAATAGGAAACGATACTCCGTACTTTGCTCTCACTAACTCTTTTACTATTTCCGAGCTACCGCCTGTTTGCTTGCCATAGTAATCATACAAAGCTCCCTCGGGACCGAAGTTCCAACCACCAAAAACGTATCCCGTAGCAACTGTTCTAGTTCCTGCGGTGGGACCAGTCTCACCTCCTGAATTAGCTAGATCGTCGATTTGTGATTTTAAATCATCGTACTGGCGCTTTAATTCGTAATCAACTTGTACTTTTCCTACAGCAGGGTTGGCTAATGAAAGCTGAGGCAAAGCTCCAGCGATACCTGCTCGCTCATTATAACTCAATTCGGCTGTTCTGAAGAACGGTCGGATATCAATAACATCTGTTGTAGATACTACAGTGGAACCATTAGTAACCCAAACATAAGCCACAGGCAAGATAGTTTGGCCTACCAGTTCGTAGGCATCACTCTCTAGTCTGTGAGAAAGAAGAGGAGCAATGTTTAGCAAGTCGTCGGGAGAAGGAAAAGTTCCACGAACATCATAAGCAATGTCGTTACCAGAGGCGGCTGTAAAACCTAAGCCGTCGTTTTCAGCATCGCCTGGAGAAGCGACTATTGCATGATTCTCTCCTGTGCCGTACAAGTATTCCTCGTCATAGTTAGTGGTGCCTAGGAAGTTTACTTTTAGTCCGGCCCCTCTAACAATACCTAGTGTTGGTGCGGTAATTATTTCTTTATCCCGGTCTCCTTGAATCGTGACAGAACTGGCGTCCACAGGTTTACTGTATATAAATACCATGTCAATTCTAGTTGTCACTCCAGGAACGGAAGTTTCATCCCCGCTTTCGTTTATGTAATTAAAATCATCGGGGTCGAACTGAGGAACTTCTACGGTTAACTCGTCAGGAACATCTACAATAGCTGTTCTAGCGGCTCCCCGCCATTTTTTTATGAAGAAGCTTTCTGTTCTAGGGAGTCTAGCCAAACCGCCCCCTGGATTGGTATAATCCCAGGTAGGTAACAAGGTTTTTGAAGCACTAGAATTCCTAGATTTTGCCCAAAGTAGTGCTTCGGTAACAGGAAAAGGAGCATCAATCCCTGTCCATCCTAAACCCCCTCGGGAAGAAGACTGGATTGACACATTCGCCCCCGTGTCAAATATTGGATTATCTGGATTCTCCATAGGCCGAGTAAACGCTCTCTCTACTAAACCGTTTAATCCTAAGGAGTCCTGAGCTAGATTTGATTTAAATGTCTCTAAAGTATCCGTGAGAATTCCGTTTGCCGCGTTTGTTGCTCTAGTAGAAAAAGTTCCTGGGTTAGGGAGCGCAGCTTCATAGGTATCAACTTCGCCTACCTGTAACCCAACTACCTTTCTAAGGTAAGCCAAAGGTCTTTTACCGACATCGTTAATCCTAGCAGTAAATCTTCCTGGCTTTACTCGAACAATACGATCTCCTCCAAGAGAGTACGGACGAAGCTCTTGAATGTCTTGTCTAGTTACGTCAGTAATTTTAATCACTTCTCTACGAATTTGATCCTTCAACCAAAGACAATTTTCTTGTAACTGCTTTAGAGGTAGGTTATCTACCTCAAAGTAATAAGGATCGTTAGCCTTAAAAAGCCTAACGGGATCAGTGAATTTATAAACACTCTCGGAATATTCTTGTCTAGCCATCAGTTTTCCCTCGATAGATCAAATACAGTCGCAGATCTAAAGCCAATTAAACCATCTCCTGGGTAAGCTTCAGAAGACCTGCCTAGGCCCGCATTGTATATAGTGGTTTTCCTGGGCCTTCCTGCTAACCCAATACTAGCGTTCCTAGCATTAGCAAACGTGTCAGCCGCAGACTCATCCAACAAGCATTGCATTGGATTTTCTTCTAACATTTCAGAGCAATAATAGAAGCCAGAAGTCCATAGTTTCTCATAAACCCCATCTCCATTCTCATCATAGCTTTGCTTTAAAAGATCTGGTGCGATGGAGCTTGCGTTTGCATATCCTACGGGAGGTATAGCCGAAAGGTTTGCAGAGCAGTTATAACCTTGAGCAAAGATTTGATATGGTGCTCCCGCGCTACCGTCTGCTTGTAATAGCTTGGCGCTGGCCTTAGGGCTCCAGTAGATTCTGAAGAATCCTCGGTTGTTGTAGGCACCGCTAACTCCGAAAACCATTTGATCAGTTCCATCAACATTAATTCCTGCTTCCGACAGAATTTGTCTAGTCTCTATATTAAGAGCAGAGTCTCCAGACACAGGATAGAACCTATCGAAAGGTTGGTTTATATCTACGCCTGAGGGAGGCAACCAAGCTGCACTAGGGGCATTTCCGAACGCATCTAGAATACTTAATGAACCCGTATCTGGAGTACCAGAAGGGGCCTCGTAGACGGGGATGTCGTCGCCCGATGCCCACAAGGCACTGGGACCATGTTGAAGACAATCAATAGGGTGCATTCCGCTGGTAGACGTATACGAAGCAGTCATTCTAGAAGTATCTGCTATGTTCCAGATGCTGTATCGTTCACAAAGATCCCCGCCAGCATCAAAGACTACTCCATCCGCAGGACTACCATTAACCGGGAAGGGGAAGTGGACGTTCCTAATATTTACTTCGCTGTCGCTAACTGCTCTTAGACATACTCCACCTATGGAGAAACCTGAAGTCGTTGAATATTCAGGGTTGCCGAGGCCCCTGGTAAATAACATTGTTGTAATCTGTCCATTTACAGAAGGAAGTAGTGGCGGATAGACCTCTGGAACTGAGGCTGCACCAGCAGTAGTAATTGTAGCTTCGTCCTGTGGGTTTGGGAAAAATTGAATTAATC
>Ga0206123_10003211_pt1 | contig 13606 bp, 9 predicted proteins | sample Helgoland_Spring_2_FD_160086 | JGI IMG/M metagenome (GOLD analysis project Ga0206123, IMG submission 160086) | Pelagic subsurface seawater microbial communities from Kabeltonne, Helgoland, North Sea - Helgoland_Spring_Bloom_20160316_1 | ecosystem: Environmental > Aquatic > Marine > Epipelagic ... | reverse complement strand
TTGCTGGCAGAGGGTGTACGTATCGACTCCGCCGTAACCTGATCCTTGATCCAGGCATGGGGATTTGTCGTCGCCACCTGACTAAAACCTGCCCATAACTCTGAGATTCGGTCACGATGTGCCTCAAGGCTCTCTTTACGCTGGTATCTCAGCGCATTCTCAAACATTGGATACAGTTGTATGGGCATCCTGATGCCCCGGGCAAGCTCCGATTCTCCTGACATGGTGATTTCCTCACCAATCATTCTGGTATAGTCCCCCGTCGTCTCTGTAACCGGTAATTCGATCCCGGCTTTTTTTGCTTTGGCAAGACTGTTACCGTTCTCGGCGCCGGTAATTGTAATCAGGGAACGAGCACCGGAGAGTATCTCCAGAGCCGATTGGTTGACAACGGACTGCACCATGTTGCCACCGAAAGGCGTGCCAATTGTTTCCACATTTGTCAGACCGAGCTTTTCAGCAACATATCCCGCCGGTTGCTTATATCTCCAGACACCCCTGATTACCCGGATTGACTCAATCTGGGCTACCAGTGCCTTACTTCCTGCATCCTCTGCTGCTGCCAGAACGGCATTAACCATCGAATCCACAGGCTGCTTTCCCAGTAGTGGATCAGATAACCTCTGTTCAAGCTGCGATATCCCGACGATAACGGGGGTATTGGGATTAGTCATACACTCAGATCCTCAAAACTATTAAAAATTTATTCTATTGTGCCACAGAACAAGACAAGGTTTGTAAGGTCGCACTGGAACTCCTGATCCTGATACACTCAGGGCAACAACCTGTCGGTATAACCAACTTCTCACAACAAAAAGATGACATTTTGAAAATTGCGGTGACAGCCTGGATGTCAGGCACCAAGGGTCTGGCGAGCGAACTGGCGACCCAGGGCAAGATAGCAGAAGAGATGGGGTTCCATTCGTTCTGGCTGCCGGAAAACCATTTTGGCGACCAACGGTCCTTGCCTGCACCACTCATGTTACTCAGCGCTGTTGCTGCCACAACAAGCCGGATCAAATTAGGGTCCACCTCATACCTGCTCCCCATTCGAAACCCGATTCTTGCTGCAGAAGAAGTGGCTGTACTTGACAGATTATCCGGGGGACGCGTGATATTAGGAGTTGGTCGCGGCGTTCAGCCCGCGATGTTTGATGTGTTTGATATACCGGTAAAGGAAAAGCGCCAGAGATTTAAGCGAAACCTGGATATTATGATCAACGCATGGCGAGGTGCCCCCTTAACCCAGGCTGATGCTGAGCAGGATGACATTTTCCTGGCCCCCGTACCAATACAAGCGCCACATCCACCTATCTGGGTTGCCGCATTCGGACCCCTTGCGCTCAAACAGGCCGGCAGCCTGGGCTTGCCTTATCTTGCATCACCAGTTGAAACTTTACTGACTCTAAGAGACAACTACGAACAACATCGAATACATGCAACCGAAGCCGGCGCAGAAAACATCACTGCAGTACCGGTCATGCGAACGCTTTTTGTCAGCAAGAAACAGTCGTTAGTGAAATCTGTTAAAGCTGCACTTGAGGGTGGCATGGGACATACCATGCGACCGGAAGATGCAACGGTGGATGATTGGACGATCATCGGTGAACCCGCCTACGTCAAAGATAAAATCAGCGAGTACAAAGCAGAACTCGGAATGACCCACCTGATCGTCCGGGGTCAAATACCCGGATTAACCAATGCAGACCAATTGGACAACTTCGAACAGTTATTAGCTTTAAGCTAAAGTCCTCCAACCAGGGGTCTTATTCTTAAATTACTCCTACCCGAATGGCACTTACTTAAGCTGCGACAGGCGAAATATACCTTCTTTGAGTTTCCTAGTAGAAGGTAATGGGGGGGCGTTTCTCAGGGAGCGACTCAGCGCAGCGTCGAGTGCCGTGTCAGGAGACTACAGGCTCCTGACCAAGCGAGGCTTGGCCCGGAGGGCCGCAAGTTAGCGGATGGAAACGAACCCCCATTACCGGGAACGAAACAGGTTTTTTGGGGAAAACTGCTTAAGTAAGTGCCATTCTACTCCTACCCTAATTAACAATTTTCAATTTTTGACCCACAACAGGTTGCCGGTCAGGGTAGAGACCATTGATAACCCGCAGCTTATCCAATGCGTAATTGGTAATCGGAGATGCATCTGCCAGTTGTTCCATGGTCATACCCTCCTCCACCTCAATTACCTGGAGTTTAGGTTTCACTGCAACCTTTCGATCAGCAGCCGTCATCTTGTCGAAGCTGAAGATAGTAGCAATGAAATCCCGGTCTGCAGCGATTTTGTGCAAGTCCTGGGCACCTGAGCCAGTTAAAATATAGGCGATCCCACGCCGTTTATTAAAAATTACAGCGATCCTCACCGGGCGCCGACCAAAGGGTGTATCTGCCCTATCAACAATACCCAAAAATGCAGGAAGCTTTGCAATGGTAAGATCTTTACCTTCACGCACCTCCATCCCCAGACTCTCAAGAAATTCCCTGCCACCGGTTGTCTTACCCAGCCTTGCGGTGGAGACTGACAGTGATGCATCCGAGACAGTTGATATCGCCTGTACACCACCGGATCCTGACTCGATCCTCCAACCCTGGGGAAATCTCAGTTTAATACCAAGCTTTGAATGATAAAAAACATTTTTCCTAACGACACCGACTTGTCTGGTTGGGCCATATCTCAGACCGTTTAGTTTTTCGAGGAACTCGTCCTGCTCAACGCTTTCTTCATAGTCAGCAACCAGAGCAGAAGATTCCAGAATAGCCTGTTTGTATCTTGTATCCTGATCGGGGTGAGTTGACAGGAAGCCGTGGTAGACCTTCGGTAATCGGTTTTCTTTCCTGGCATGGGCGATTTCAATTCTATCTTTTGCCTTGAGGATCTCAATTGTATTGAGCATCGCATCGGGTGAATACCCCGCCTTTGCCATATAGCGGGCACCAACCGCGTCAGCCTCAAGTTCAAATTCACGGCTATACCCCTTCAGCAAGACCCCCCCAAGAATTCCACCAAGATCATATACCCCCGCTGTACCCGTCACGGCGGAGGCAACCTGAGTGGCAAAATCCAGCAGTTTGGCCCTGGACTGGTTACGCAAACCATGCTTCTCCGTGACATGGGCTACTTCATGGCCAAGAATCGCAGCCAGCTCCGATTCACTGTTGATGTGAGTCAAAATTCCCCGGGTCACGTAAACGTAACCCCCGGGTAACGCAAACGCATTGATAATCTCGTCATCCAGTACCGTGAAATGGAACTCAAGATCGGCGCGGGTGCTTTGATCAGCGACCCTTCGCCCGACTTTGGTGACGTAATCCTGCAAATCCTTGTCCCGATAAATACCGTACTGGGCAATAATTTTTTGATGCTCTTTTGCCCCCAGCTTCACTTCGTTTGCTTCAGACATTGCCTGTGCAAAACCGGCTGCAAATACAAGAAACAGCACAAATAATATTTTTACCCACCCCGATTTAATTACCGCTGGTGACAGACTTATGCCCGCCATGTCGCCAAATTCAGGCTGACCATATCCCGGACAGCCAGCCGCCCAACCGTTGGACAGCCCGTTACAAACCTTCAAATATGTCATCCTGCTTCCATTTGGTTGAATATCGCCCAATACAACGGCGATCAATTTGTCTTCATCACTATAAGACCCCGAAACCGCTAATTTTCTCCCGAACAGAACCATTTCACCACTAAATCATACCTACCTTCAGCAAAGTTAGATTTACAGGCACCTGGTGCTGGTTAATAATGAGCCACAGACAATAGTCGGATCTTGATATGCACAAAACCGCAGGTTCATTGATAATCGGTCTGTTTCTGATTGTTAGTTTCGCCTATTCACCGCAAGGTTTCACTCAGAACAACACCTCATCCAGTATCGACTCAAATCCTTCGACACCTGACCTGATTCCCTATGCGCAAGAAAAGTTGGGCCAATTTGAAAATGCGATTGTTGGATACCTGCAACTCATTGAACAGATAGAAGCCAAAGAAGGTCTGTTTTCACCGGCACTGATTCAGCCATTGCTGGGTTTATCCCGCAGCTATCTGGGGCTAAAAGAACTTGAAGCAGCACAGGAGTCGGCAGCCAGGGCACAACACCTGCAACACCGCAATGACGGTGTACTGTCATTGGAACAGCTTGCGGTTGTTGAGCTAAAAACCAGGATTCATCTGCTGCAAGGCGCACCCGAAAAAGCGGACAAACAACAGCGCTTCGCCCATTATCTTGTTGAGCGCAACTATGGCACTGACTCTCCCGACACACTCCCTGCTACCTATAAGTTGATCGACTGGTATGCCGCCACAGGTCAGTATCATAAAGCACAAAGGTTGTTGACGGCCACGATTAAGTCATTCAGTGAAATGGACTCAGAGCAACCGGCAATCCTCCCTGCGCTGCTAAGATCCTCCCGACTTCGGCGACTTCGTGGAATTGCCGGTCAACACAAACATCTCGAACGTGCACTGGCGGTCATCACCGACAACCAGGACATCCCTGAAGCACGTCAGAACGAAGTGTATCTCGCCCTTGCAGATGCCTACCTGATCGGGAACAGATTCGTTGATGCACAAAAATATTACCAAATCACCTGGGATAATCTGCCGGAGGACCAGCGCGCAATACAATTCTCCGAACCCAGGGAACTTGCCCTGTCGAACCAACTGGATGAATCAAGATCCGGGCGACGTTCAGAATTCGAAGTCCAACGTATCAGCCGGCTAAATTCCAACTCCCGGGACTACCGACCCTTTGACCGGGATAATGAGCTGAAGTTATCCACACCCCAAAAGCTGGTTTTACCCTTTCAGGAAGATGACTATGCTGTTTTATTCAATCAAAATTCAACGGACCCGACCGCCGCAAGAACTCTAAAAGTTGTAGGCTCACCTTTTCGCTTCGTCCGGGACCAATTGGTGGACTTTCTGCCTCGCAAGCTCAGTTCCGATGAAGGACTTGCAACAATCAGCATTTTGATGGAATTTAGCGTCAATGCAGAAGGCCGGACACACAACATTGAGGTAAGCAGTGAGCAAGCGACCGGCCGATTGCTGCGAACAATGCGACGAATCTTGTCAAAGACCCGATTCAGACCCCGGTTGCTTGATGGTAAACCGGTCACGACACACGAAGTCCAACTCACCCAAACTTTTTTACAACCAGCGACCTGATATATGACCTCCAGACTTTTGATTAACTTTCTCCTTGGGTTAGTACTAATTTTTCCAGGTACTGCTGTCTTTGGCATGAAAGACACTTCAATGTATTTGTTCAGGGATCTGTCCTTTTCGAGTGGAGAGAATAATCAACACTTTCAGGATTCGATATTAAAGACAGACAATCAGGATTTTGCAGGTGCAAATACCCATAGCGACATGCTTGTCACTAACGTGGCTGCAGACAAGCGTATAGACACATTGACCTTTGCCAGGGTTCTGGCCAATGCCAGCATTATCAAAACCCGGTTAAATCAGTTGCCAGCGGCCCTTGATTTGCTAAACAGGTCCATTGTACTGGTCAATGCCGAGTCTGCTTTCCACAATGACATTTACCCCCTGATGATGATTAAAGCCCAGATTCTTATTGAGCAAGGCGAACTGGTCAAGGCAACTGATCTGCTCCGCAGGGCCCAGCACATTACCCATAGGCATGATGGTGTCTATAGCGAACGCCAGATTGATGTCGTGGATCTGATTGCCGACATTAGCATGGCCCGCAGAGATTTTCTGGAAGCTGATCGACAACAATTATTCAATTTGAAAATCGGCGAACACGTGCTGGGTGCTGACAGCATCGCACTAGTGCCACGCCTCGAGAAAGTTGGTGAACACTTTCGCGAGAGGGGTGTGAGGATGCCGTTTATATACAGTCCGGCAGTTTCAGAAGCCCCCATACTGAAACGAAAAGACAGGTCAGATATATTTTCCGAATCGCTATTGCACTACAACAGGGCGCTGAAAATTCTGGAAGATAATTACGGGCCCAACGATCTTCGACTGGTGAACACCTTAAGGTCTATCGCTCGCACCCGGCTTGAACAAATCTCCGGTCGACGATATGCGGAAGACATTCTTGCCAGAGTAGTTAGAATCATTGCCTCAAATCCCGTGGACGATATCCCCGAACACGCTGCCGCACTTATCCAGCTAGGTGATACCTACACAATTAACGGGAACAATAAGGCAGCGCAGACTTACCTGGAAGCATGGAACCTGCTCGCCCAATCACCGGAACTGGAAGGGCTGCAGGAAGAAATCTTTAATGCCGCAACTCGAATATTCCCCAGTAGCGGACTCTACAGTCAACTCTCACGCAGACCGCTGAAAACCCAACCCGGAGAAGAGGTGTACATCAATGCCACCTACACTGTAAGAGAGGACGGTCGAGCTTCGGAGGTGGACATTATCGATGGTAATGCCCCGGTTGAGCAAAAGAAACACCTCAGGTTATGGCTCAAGGAATCAAGATTTCGCCCCAGAATCGAGGAAGGACAGTTAGTACGAACAGAGGATATTCCAATTCGACAGACTTTCCGCATTTTTGGTGAAACTGTTGTTCAGGATACTGCTGAACAATAAAACCCGCTAAACCTTACACCTCATCTGCAGCAATATCCGCAGCGATCGGATCCCCTTGTAAAAACTCCCGCAATTGGTTTGCCAGCGCTTTGCAAGCAGCATTTCCCGGCCTGGCAATGATGGGAATTGGCAAAATGACGCCTGCCAGATAAGAGGTTCCATTTGCATCTGCACTAATTTGGCCGGAAGTTGTCATGTTCTCAACATCCCAGATAGACGCTTCATAGGATGCATCTTCCTCCCAATAACTCACACCGAAACAGCCACCACCAAAACTTGAAATTGTGCAACTGAAGCTACCACCACTATCCGTTGTGATGGTGTCACCGGAGATCCAGGCAAGATACCTCACGTGGGTATCAAGTATCCTCTGCTGAACCCCAGGCTGGGCAAACAATTTACCCAGATCTTTGGATGAGGTGGGCGCAGTTCGAGGCTCAAACCAGGGGTACAACTGATCCTTAAATTCCTTCTGGGTCACAAGCCGAAGCGGACGATCTCCCTTTGCCAGGGCTGAAGCGACGCACTCAGTGAAGCTCGTTTCAGTTTCCCGGTCGCTGTAACTTGCTCGCCCGAGAAGCACAATCGCCTCATGATCACCCATTCCAGTGGACGCTTGCCGCCGCTCTTCAACCCGAGTCGATGCACACCCAGCCAGTACAAGGATTGAAAGCAATATGCTTGCGGTCTTGGTCTGCTTGTTCATCAGTCATATCTCCTCGAGCCAGGATTTGATCACCGGCAGGGACTTTGTCTCAATTGCAATTCGCGCTCCACCGTCCCGAATTGCCAGCATTGTTGCCTCACTAAGAGACTCATTTTTGCCAAACAAGGTGGTTTCGCTTTTACCATACCCGACAACGCCCCACTCCCCAAGTTTTTGGCCATTCGTGTCGTAAAGTGTGAGGCGGTAATGTATTGAAGCGGAATAGAACTTTAATCCGGAAACATTCGGGGTCAGAAAACCGTATTTGACAATCTCGGGCACAAGAATCCCATCCAGACCGTCGACGCCGGTCATATTCCCGGATGGTTCACCTACCTCATTCGCCTCATCAAACAGAGCCTTCATCAGGTTACGGAAGAACAAAAGATTCTGATCTCCCATATCTATCTCCCAGTTGCCGTTTTGTCTGATTGTCTCCTCATGGCGAAATTTTTTAAAATCTTCTGAGTAATAGATGCCTACCTTCGCAGGAATCTTCGCTACGAGTGGAGTAGGAATTGTCCCCTCAACGGTAACACTGGTTGTGCAACCACTAAATACAAGCACACATGCAGTCAGCATGCCTAAATATAACAATCTGGTCAAAGCCTGAAACCTCCCATGAGGTACCCGCCAAAAAGTACCTCGCATTAAACTTCGTTTCTTGTGCGGTCACATTGGTTCAATCCTACCGCATAAACCCTGCGTATCGGACCTACAGACAAATACCGACCGACCACCGAACGATTCCTTCGATGATACTACCTACTGGGCATTAGAATTCCCACCACTAAAAACAACCGCTGCCAGATGGTGTTTGAACGCAGATGAGAAGGTCAAAAGGGTATATTTGTGCCCCTATTGAACGATCCAGATGAAAATCAGGTCTTATATAGGGCATCAGGAGATTTCCGTTAATCATATTCAGTTGCACTTCAGGTTCTGAAGCGCACAATATGCGCAAGCACCCTGAAGTGAGTGTAGAGACAAGTCCGCAAGATGGTTGAATGTACGATATAGTTCACATAAAACGGGAAAGGAAAAAGCTGATTTATGAACATCGAACATAGAATTTGCCGATTGGTGATGGTTTTCCTCGCTGGAATAATACTGGCGAGTTGCCGGGCGACAGTACCTAACGTCCCCTCCTTACCCAGCGGTTCAATCCCTTCTATGCCCAGCATCCCCAGCATGCCCAGTGGAGGCCAAAGCGGTAGCCAGAGCGGCGGACAAAGCGGCAGTCAGAGCGGCGGACAAAGCGGTAGCCAGAGCGGTAGCCAGAGCGGTGGACAAAGCGGTAGCCAGAGCGGCGGACAAAGCGGTAGCCAGAGCGGCGGACAAAGCGATAGCCAGGGTGGTGCAAATTCTGACGGTATGCCTGATTTTCCTACTCTCCCTGACTTCAAAAAGAAGCGAAGTGATGGTAGCGGCGGCGAAGGCGCTGAAGGTGAAGGCGGTGGAGGCGACGGCGAAGCTGCTGCAAAGGAACAGCGAGAAAAGTCCGGCGGTGATCTCCAGGAAGCCGGAGGCTCAATCTCAAAAAGCGGTGAAATGCTCGGTGATGCCGCTCGCGGTGGTGCAAGTGGGGATATGGATGGTGCCGGGGGCATGGGTGGTGCTGACGGCGCCGGAGGCGCAGATGGTGCTGACGGCGCTGGTGGCCCCAATGGCGCCGGCGGTGCTGGTGGCACCGGCGGTCCAGACCAGGGACAGGGTGGAGGCGCTGACGAGCTTGGAGATGCGATTAAAGCTGCCCAGGATGCAATGATGGAGGCTGGAATCGCATTACAAACCGCAGGAGAAGCCATTCAAAACGCGACCACGGAGGACGAATTACAACGGGCCGAAGATCTGTTATCTGATGCAAGAATTGCTGTCATTGTCGCCGAAGGTGATCTTATCGGTGCTAAAGAAGCCGTTCTTGAAGAGGGTGGAGAAATGAACCCGGACCTGGAAGCCGTATTTTCGAACGCTGAACAAGCACTTGGCAAGGCAACCGGTGTTCTGGCGGAGGCTTCTACTGCAGTGCTTGATGCCCAGGCATCTGGATTACCCCAACTCGCAGGAGATCAGGAATCAGCCGGTCGGCTTGGGGATCTGGAGGATGATCTAAACGATTCCCTTGAGATTTTTGATGGTAGAATCAGTGATGCACGGGGCACTGTACTCAATGGTGCACCACCCGCAACTGCAGGGTTACCAGCACAAAGCACTCGACCCGGCGCATCCGGAGAACAAACAGGATCAGGCGCAGATGGCAGCCAGAGTGGCCACGCGAGTTCATCTGCGGGGGCGGCCGCCCCACAGGTTGCAAGTGCGGGCGGAAATCCCGGTAATGTACCCATTAATATGCCCGACGGTCAGGATGACGATATCGTCGCCCAGCAACTACGAGAGGCTGCCATGTCCGAAACTGATCCTGAATTGCAAAAGAAATTATGGGAAGAGTACGCCAGATACAAATCCGGAAGTTAACAAGAAAGTAAAATCATAATCGCATCGGTACGTTAAGATTAAGCTATGCAGTATTCCGAAGGGAGTAAAAAATGAAAGCGTTGGACACCCTGACACAGTCTAGTCGTGGCACAGTGAAATCCACATTGACACTCATCACAGCATTTTTGGGTATCATTGCAATTCCCGCCTGCTCGTCCACTGAAGTCATCAGGTCAAATTCAACACCTGCGATGTTGGCAACAGAAACACTGCCTATGGACCTGTATATGGATATTGGCATCATGCCGCTGGAACCCGGCATTCCCGAGGGTGAAGAAGCACTCGAAGATTCAGCGATTATTCCCGATGTCAGGCGAGCCGAATCGCGCTATATCGCGTACCAACTTAAAGATACGCTGGAACTTACCGGTAACTGGGGTGCTGTGCGTGTCATTCCGCAATTCACCGAAGCTGTCGATATACTGGTTACCGGCGAGATATTGGAATCCAATGGCGAAGAACTCAAGGTTCAGGTGACTGTAACTGACTCCACGGGTCAGGTATGGTTTTCCAGGAACTTTAAAGACACCGCCAGTAAATACTCCTATGAGGCACCTAAAGAGGACCCTTTCCAGGATTTCTATAACGATGTTGCCAATGCAATACTTATCTATCGACAATCCCTGAAGCACGAAGAGCTGGCTAAAATCAAACAGGTCTCAAATCTCCGCTACGCCATCCGGCTCTCACCGGAAGCATTCGGCAGCTATCTGTCAGAATCGAGAGGTCAGGTGCAAATTCATCAATTACCTGCGAGTAACGATCAGATGCTGGTCCGCGTTAACAGGATCAAGGAGCGAGAATATCTTTTTGTCGACACCCTGGATGACTACTACGGGAATTTCTACCGTGATATGAAATCCTCCTACGACGAATGGCGATATGCCACTTATGACGAGGCTGTCGCAACCAAAAGACTAAAGAAAGAATCCCTGAAGCGCCTGGTGGGTGGTGCCGCTGTGGTAGCAGCGGGTATTGCTGCAAGTGCAAGCAAGCAAAGTAATACCTGGGCAAGCCAGGCTGCAAGCCTCGGGGTTGTCGGTGGTGGTATCGGGCTTATAAAATCCGGGTTGAATCGCCGACAGCAAGCAGAAGTGCATGAGAACGCACTCAGGGAAATTAGTGAATCCCTGGGCGCAGAAATCACTCCACACGTACTGGATATCGAAGGACGAACTATCGAATTAACAGGTACAGCGGATGTGCAATACCAGGAATGGCGCGACATTCTCAAACAGATCTACATCGAAGAAACCGGACTTCCAGCACGGAAAGACCCCTAAACCTGAACCCTCTGGAATCTATGACTCTGAAACTTAACGAAGGCCAGGACTTTACTGACCGCTACTCACTGCTGCACAAGATCACATCAACTCCGGTTTCTGAATCTTCGATTGAAATATTTTTCGAGAGATGGCTTGCAATTGACCTGGTGTCGAACGAGCGGGTAATGATTTCTGTTTATCCACAATCGCGTGCCGAAACAAATCTGACCCGGTTAACCCCGGACCAGGTGCTTGCTACACTGACCGATCGATTCAACTCAGTGAGGGGACTGATCCACCCAAATGTCGCTCGAACCCTCGAAGTAGGTTTGATAGAGAGTCAGCTTTTTACAGTCAGCCAATATTTTAAATCTTTTGACCCACTAGACATTCACCTGCCATTGCCACGACAGCGTAAACAGATAGCACAGTTATTTGACGCAATGGCCTATGCCCATGGTCTCGGGATTGCTCATGGAGCGCTTTATCCTGGCAATCTTCTTACCGGTCCTGGCGAGGAACTGGTTATTACAGGTTTTGTCCATGCATCGGTGGACAGCGGATTTACTGATTACATCTACCCTTATGCAAGCCCCCGGATTATAGCTGGCGACAAGCCGGATCTCACCGATGATATCTACGCGATAGGCGCTCTGCTATATCGCCTGTTAACCCTTCGAGACTGGCAACCGGGTCGCTCATTTGAGTCAGATCAACCAATATCAACCGAGCTTCGACATTATGTCGAGGCGATGCTGGCGGCAAATGCAAGTGACCGCCCAACTGATCTCGCCGCAATTTCGTTGGTAGTGGATGCCAACACTGACCGGAGCGATGAAGCTTCATCCAGGGGTGCCGAGAACATTATTCCTGCTGCTTTTGCCAAAGCGACACCCGATAAAAACACCTCCGCGACGACAAGTTCGGCGACTCAAGACGGAACCAAACATCCCAATGTCCCGATGTCACGCAACGGACAACAATTCACACCAATCGTTGAGCATGCCACCCCCAGAGAACGAAGCGTGATGTCGGCATCTTCGGCATTTGTTATATTTGCACTGATTGCAGCCCTCGGCGGGATTGTATTTTTCTATTTACCCACCCTGGTACCCGCTCCCCGGGGGGACATTTCGACACAAGTCCCAGCCCCTGCCCCAGCGAAGCAGATCGCCTCTGGCCAGATCGAGGATCCGGTGAACCAGGACAACCAACCGGTCACTGCTAACGGGATTGATACGCCGCTGGCGCCGATGGAAGCTGCACTCCGGGAACGTCTTATTCTTGATGGAAAGAATGTGGCGACAGAATTGCTCCGTAAACAACTGGAACTGGAAGACCTGGCCGTCTACTTGTGGAATGAACCAGAGTATTCAGCCATCGTGGAATTTGGCCTCGCGGGGGATGAGTTTTATCGCCTGGAGAATTATCAGGCGGCAATGGACAACTATCAAGAAGCAATGAACCGCGTTGAGGGGCTGCTCAACCAGGTTGAAGATGTTCGAATATTGAACCAGGACAGGGGCGAGGTTGCACTACTTGAGGGTGATGAAGCAACCGCACGGGAAGCTTATAAAATTCTCAATGCGATAGATCCGGGAAACCCTGAAATAGAACACGCCCTGGTCCGCGCCAACAATCTTGGCAGGGTATTAGCCAGCATGAAAAGCGGGCTTGAATTTGAACAGAACCGAGAACTGGAAAGTGCCCTGGCCAGCTTTGACAACGCAAACAAACTGGATCCGGATTGGGAACCGGCGATTATCGCTATTGAACGAGTTGAGACTGCCATCGTGCAAAGCAGGTTTAACGATGCCATGTCACGGGCATTTACCGCGCTTGCTGACCAGAAATATGAGATGGCAATACTGGCCTTCAAAGAAGCGGGGGAAATCATTCCCGAATCCAGTGAACCTGCCGATGGCCTCTTACAAATCGAAATTGCCAAAAAGCAAAATGAATTCTCCGGGATGCAAAAGGCCGCTGCGCTCCTGGTCGAACAGGAAGCATGGGCAGAGGCATTACAGGCATACAAAAATGCACTGGACCAGGACTCAACCCTCGTTTTTGCAAAAGAAGGTTACCAACTTGCACTCAAGCGCAATAGTCTCGACCTTGCAATGGATCGCTACATTGGATCCCCCGCGGTTATGTCAAAAGATTCAGAACTGGCAAAGGCAAAGAAGATCCTGGTGCAGGCTTCCCGGGAAAAGGTCAGAGGGCCAAAACTGCAGCAACAAATTAACGATCTATCCCTGTATATATCCCTGGCCAGAATCCCGGTAGAACTACAAATTCAATCCGACGGTAAAACGGACGTGAATGTCTACCGAGTCTCCAACCTGGGGAAAATCAGCCGAACCAGCCTGAAACTAGTACCGGGTTCATACACAATTGTCGGAACCAGAAAAGGGTACAGGGATGTTCATGAAAACATCACCTTACTCGGTGGTCGCGGTATAATATCTATTGATGTCAGCTGTACTGAAAAAATCTGATGACGGACTCATCCCACGACAATATCGTTATCGAGGCAACACCGTTTCAACG
>Ga0206123_10003209_pt1 | contig 13610 bp, 13 predicted proteins | sample Helgoland_Spring_2_FD_160086 | JGI IMG/M metagenome (GOLD analysis project Ga0206123, IMG submission 160086) | Pelagic subsurface seawater microbial communities from Kabeltonne, Helgoland, North Sea - Helgoland_Spring_Bloom_20160316_1 | ecosystem: Environmental > Aquatic > Marine > Epipelagic ... | reverse complement strand
CCGTTTAATACCTAATTCTGAGAACAGAGCGATACGCCCTTAAATTCAACATTAACATTTTTTTACAATAATTCAACTTTTTAGTACAGTTATTCCCAGTACTCCAAGTGGAGCGGGCTAACCCGCTCCTTTAGGTAAAGGCCGCCAAACATGATGACGGGTTTTTAGCCGTTGATCGCCAGCTTTCACACCAATTAGTTTTTTCCGAATGTCTCCATCATAGCGAGTGGTTGATATTTCCCCCGTGTCGGTATCAAACTTCACTTCGTAGTCCAGTTTTAGCTTATGCTCTTTACGTGGCGTGCCGATATTGCCCATGGCTCTGTTGTATTCCGCCCAATTTCCGGTATCGGCTGCGGCTCTTGCAGCTTCAAAAGGTGAATCAGGGGCTTGCTCATGCCTTGCACGTCTTAACTCCCTGTAAACGGACGCAGAAGCTCCGCCTTGCTGTTGAAACTGTCGAATAGACCAACATGAAGCCCATGCTTCAACATGCCTTACAGTCGTTTTAATGGGCTCGTCATAGCTGCCTGTCTCTAGCTCCACTCCATCTATATTTTTTGAGACATACTTTGCAAGGTATCCCGTAGCACGACCTTTTGTCTTATCGATGATTTTAATATCGTAACGGTTTTCAGCCGCGCCTTTTTCGTTACCATCTTCCATTAGAGCATAGTGCGCAATTATCTCTGAAAAACGCTTAATATCTGTTGGACGGATAAAAACAAGGATGTGCCAATGCGGAGTCCCGTCATGTTGAGGCTCAGTAACCCGAATACCAAACATAGTAATTTTGTCCCGTTTCAATTGAGCTCTTATTTTGCGCCAAATAGAATTCAGATATTCCTGAGACTCTCGTGGCGTATAGCCGCCCCAGTTAGGGTTTGGTTTACCTGATTTTGAATAGTTATTGTGATACTTAGAAGGGCAGGTGATAGTAACGAAAACACCTTGATATCCTTCTTCGTCTGCCATTTTTTCAAAACCACTGGCTCGGGTCATTAAGTCGGCGCGTCTGTTTACGGGGTTAGCGATTGTTGACTGGCTAATCTCGAATAAGCTCAGTACTTCTCCTTCCTCGTTTACGACATATTTGTCCTTAAGAAACTTTTCATTTCTCAATTTATCGAGCTCGCGGTCTTTTACGGTCGGAATACTGCAATAAATGTCCTTGCCTTTCGACACTCTGCTTAGGGTTATTGCCGTATACTCTTTTGCCTGTTTAAGGCTTTTTCTTATACGGCGAGCCCACCACTCAGGGCACTGTAATCTCTGTATACAGCCTTCTAATGTTTTCTGACCGTTAGGCTGAGGCGGTTCAACATTCAATTCTTTTGTATACGAAGACATAATCTTATACAGGGATTTGCGTTCCTGCACTTTGTCTATATACGGGGATTTCGTTCTCGATTTTCCCGTATAGGTATAAGGGTACTCATTAGCGAGCTTAGAAAACTTCCTTGATTGGTAAGCTGCCCATTTCCGTATATCGGTAGAATAGAAATTGATGTTATCAACGAATGTCGGAACCTTTGAGAAAATCGACTTTTTCAGTTTACGTATAAACAGGTTTCTTTCCTTTATAGTAGGTTTATCAAAATAGGCTTTCAGAATGTGAAAACTGTGCTCCAAAGGAAGCACAACAACATGATCCATCAGGAACTTAACGCTACCCGAGTCAACTTGATCAATAAAGGGTTTTAGCTCGGGGTAACTCTCTTGGTAATATTGCTTTTCGGCTTCATTCAACATGAGACACCTCCGAAAGCTCAAGAACCAAATACCAGACACCGCAGATATGGCGATAAGTAGGAGTAACAACCCCTAATTGCCGTAAATGGAAAAGGTCATCAGAGGTAACTTGTAGCTCGTCATCATCGGTTATCATCCGCCCCATCGCTGGGAAAAGATCGACGATTATGTGAATTGGTTTACCTGAAGACAGGTGTTCAACGATTTGCTTTTGGTTTGCACTTAACTCAGCCATGGTTCACCTCATGGTCAGTTAAGTTTGAAGCCTTATAGAAGCTTTCTAGCCAAGCGTCTAAGTCTTCTTTCAGGTAACGGATTGTGCGACCAATTTTTATAAATGGCGGAGCAGGCTTACGTTTGCCCAGTTGACCATCCATACGCGATTGGCGCAGGTAAGAGCGGCTCATCCCGATATACTCGGATGCCTCGATTTCAGAAAATGCACGTTTCGCAACGTTCATAATATTTACCTTACTGTTTATGAATGTACAGTTAGGTTATGAAACTGATTTAACCGGATGAGGCTAGGAGTGAGAAAATGGGTTTGTGAATGAGGTTATTATTTAGTTTTGAATAGAACAGCTGCTTTTTTAACCTTGGTTAGCCGATTAGCTAAGCTGTCTCTCTGAACATAATTGTGCTCTAGGCTAGCTGATCGCCAGCAAAGTTCACTAGCAGAGATATCAATGATTATATCTTCTGTATCAAAAATGCTTTCAGATTTTTTATAATCTGAGCGTATAGCGTTCCAAACTTCAGGTAGTGTTATTCTTGGTAGTGATAATGCCACGCGGAGAAGTAATTCATTAAGAAGATCGACAGTTGCTCCGCTAGCTCGTAACGCATCAATTTCGCTTAGGTTTGAAACTGTAGAAGGTATTTCAGATTTATCTCCTCCAGGCTCTAGATTTTCTATAACACTTCCCGTTACGCAGCATTCGTTGAGTGATAGCATTTTGCCGTTAAATTCTACTTTCTTATTGGCCGCTCCAAGGTGCCCTAACAGTGCCTCAAAGCCATTTAGAGCCGTTATTTTTTCATTCTTATACTCATCATTCTTTTGAATAGAACTTCGAGCTTTATCAAATCTACCTCCTTGATGACTTTTACCAAGTCTAGGCTCTAAGAAAGCGAAAGTAGGCATTTTTAATGGGGTCGTTATTTTTCGAGGCTTCCAATCGGTAATGCCGTGAAAAGGTGGTTTGTTTCCATTAGGTAAGTCAAAATCCCAGTTTCTGAAAAGCCCATCTACGATTTCAGCGTGAACTATATTTGAGCGGCCTTTGGTTAAAATATGTTTGGCGTCTTCGAGATCAAGTTTTATTTGTGCCTGTCCTTTTGCAATACCTGAACCTATCTTGGTGTTTGCCATTTGTTGATAAACTAAAAAATTTGCCTGTTCCACAGAAGCTAGAAATTCAAGTTGCCCGAGTTCAACTAAATGCATAATTCGCTCCGCGGAGTATCCGTGGACGCCGATAAGTTCGTTTACTTTCATGAATAAGGACATAATTCGAATAAAACTGGTACATTAGGGTTAATTGAAGATAACAGAATTAGTATTCCGAAAGCGAGGAAAACTGAGAATGTGGGAACGCCTTACAGCCCCTGATAAAACCGTTTTTAAAACCCCTTTATTCCTGATTAGCTTTTGGCTTCCAGTTGTTATCAGCATGATACTTTTCGGGCTAATAGCATTTTCCGATGGTTTAACACTCTCAATAATGGGAGGCAGCGATGCATACTCGCTGATGGTCGAACGGATGAAAGTACCACTTATCGTCCTATCTCTATCGATCCCCTTATCTGGCCTAGTCGCGTCAAATCACAGGTCAATGCAGCTAGTGAAAACTATACGAGGCCAAGAACGAAAACGTATGTATGATCTTTACTATGACCACCAAAAAGAGTTTTGTACTACCACTGGAAGGATTATAGAAACTGATGAGTGGAGCTACATTGAGAATGCCGATTTACCGCTAATTCACCGATCTGTTTATCGGCACAATATTGATGAGCTAAATGACGAGTTTTCCCCAAACACAACTGTTATTAATGCATTACTCTCTTTTGTCGAAGAAGGGAATAATTTTATAGAGTCTCAAAAGGTCGAGATATTCGAGGCTATTAAGAATGATCATTTTAAAGAGGCTTCAGATAAAACTTTGATTACTTTTGAGAATTTGATTATGAACCTCAACCGGTTCAGGGAATTTTTGATGGTTCGTCCTTTGAAAAGCGAAGAAAAGTACTTAACTGTTTTGAAAGCAGTTTGCGAAATAGACCTATTAAGGGGTTGGTTTAGAGAAAAATATAGTGATAAATTTGATAAGGTGTTTAATGAACACTCGTTGAATGAGTTGCTTGTAGAAATTTCGAATTACTTCGGGTTCTCCCCTTATGACTTAGACAAGGGGCGCTTAATAGCAGTATTACAGCTGTCTGAAATTAAGAAAAAGGATTCATCGTAGGCTTACCGTCCGAGCTTTATCTTCCGGAGTCAAATGAGCTTACCGAAGAATTGTCTTCATATGGGCTTAAGTCGGTATCAGACAACGCTCATAATGAATGAAAAGTAGATGCAGATAATCCCCCCAATTGATAGTAAAATACTATTTTGTGACAGCTTATCCGCTAAGCTAATTTTGATTAAATACTAGGAAATTTAGATGGAACAAACTGAAAAGGTAAGGAAATCCAATTTTGTCGTTCGGTTATTTAAAGGGGATGTATCATTACCTATCACCTACTGGATCTTTGGTGTCTTAATTGGGGGGATAGGCTCTCGCCTAGCTTTATCAGAAATTGAATCCAATTTCTCTCAATTATCAATTAGCGACAATGGAATGCTTTTAATTTACACAATTATTGGGAGCTTTGGGGCGTATTCCTTGTTTATGCTAGTTGCGATTTGGCGTAGTGCAAACAAGTATGACGGAAGTGCAATATGGTCGTATTTGGCAAAATTCGCAGTCATTCTTAACTTGGTATTATTTGGTGTAAATCTTTGGAAGGCTAACGATACTGAATATACCTTGAAGGAAGGGTTGAGGATGGTGAATGCAAGCCTCCCTGCAATGATAGATAAAGAGACCCGTCTAAATTCTATGTCCATAGAGGGGAAAAGCATTATTTCCAGATACACTATGGTTAATTGGTCAGTAGAAAAAGTGAAGGTGGAAGAATTCAAATCGTTTATGCGAGAAAAGCTTACAACGAAAGTTTGTGAAAGAGACGACACTCGATCGTTACTAGAAGAAGGCTATAGAACAATTCATGCATTTTTCGACAAAAATTCGAATGACATCACAAAAATCACCCTAAATATTGATGATTGTTCTGAAGAATAGCGATGCGTGCGAATTTTATATTGACTACGATATTCATACAGTCAGAAAATTCTTGCCGCTCAATAGGTTAAATTAGATTTACTGCTCTAGCTTTATGCTCCGGCGCTAAATGAGCATACCGAAGAGTCATCTTGATATCAGCGTGGCCTAGTAGCTCCCGAAGAGTATTCAGATCGACTCCGCGCATGACTAGTTTACTGGCAAAATGGTGTCTTAAATCGTGAAAGCGGAACTCTTCAATTTCGGCTTCTTCCAGTACCTTGAGGAAGCCTTTTTTAATATCAGTTAAAGGCTCCTTGTCTTTACCATGAAATACGTACTGGCTTTGGCTAATTGGCTTCCAGTTTTCTAGTACGTGAAAGGCGGTATCGTTAAGGGGAATAATGCGACTTTTACCCGACTTGGCGTTACCCGCCTCAACTGTCAGCGTTTTGCTGTAGAAGTCTATGTTTGACCATTTAAGTTGAAAAATTTCGCCTCTACGCATTCCGGTGTTCATGGCTAGCAAGACAATAGGCTCTAAATGATCGGAATACTCCTGTTCTCTCAAATCTGGCTGGGTAGGGTAGTTTCTGACACGTCTAAACTCATTGGCTTGATCTCGGGCTGTTTTAAGTCGCTCGTCACGCTCTCTTAGGGTTGATAGCAGAGATTCCTCTTCGTCTGGCGAGAGGTAGCGTAAACGGGTGCTTTCAACTTTTAGCGTTTTAACTTTTTTTAAATCGTGATTCGGTAATAAATCCCATTCTACGGCTCGGCTCATAGCCCCCTTAAGAGAGTTTACGTAGTGATTGACGGTAGCCTTACCCATTTGGGCTTTCACTTTTTGGTTTCGCCACTGTTCAACTTTACGGGCTGTTATCTCAGAAAGTGGGGTTTTAAGGAAATCGGCAAAGCCTGACTGAATGGTTTGAATAATTCGATCAGCCGTTTTTGCATTTCTAGCTTCTAACCAAGGCTTATAGTGCTCTACTAAGTATTTACCTAATTGATTAGCTCGTTGGCGTTCGGTTTCCTGCCTTTCGTCTAAGCGACTCTTTTGAATGTCTATGCCTCGGGCTAGTTCTCCTGATTTCACTTTGGCTATTTCGCGAGCTTCGCTAGGCGTGAGTTGACCGTGACTACCTATTTTAAAGTTGCCTTCTCGACCGTGGGTTTTGTAGTACAGGTAATAATGGATGTTACCAGAGGCATGAATTCGAGCATGAAAGCCGCGAATTTCTGTATCGGTAAGTCGTTTGTCAGACGGTTTGAGCTTCTTGATAGAAGACGTGGTTATCTTCGCCTTAATTGCCATTGCAAATACCTGTGTCGATAGCATGTCGCTTATGTGTCGCTTTTTGATTATGCTTCAACGAACGGGAATGAACAATGGTGATTAACCTTTGTTTTCACAAGCTATTGTATTTAAAGGTTATAATATGTTTTCTTCGTTCTTTTTGGTTCATGCTTGTTCATGGTTAAATACCTTTAAATAGCCGCTCATAATCGGTTGGTCCCCAGTTCAAATCTGGGAGGGGCCACCATTTTTAAAGGCTTTCAGTATTAGTTATTACTAATGAAAATTAGTTGGTGAGTCGATGGTTTAACTACAAGATTAATGTCGATTTAACTAACACTGTCAATTAGAGTCGTGAGCGTTTATAGGCCGCATAGGCTTGAACGTGCTGTAGAATGATTTTTAGCGAATCTTTATTGTCTAGCTGGTCGCAGGGTAAGCCGTTAATATTCTCAAGATCTTCCGATGGATAAAGTGGTTTTTCAAGCCACTTCCAAGCTTTAGCAGGACTTGCTTCTAGGGTTTTATCACTTAAAATTGATATAATTTTTTCAATTTCTTCGGGGTGCTTGAACCAGCTAAAAGGCCTTATTGCCGATTTTCTTGCGCCTCGAACGCGGCAAGGCATCTGAGACTGAGCAAGCTCACATTCATCTATAAAATGAATAGTCCAATCGGATAGGGTGCTTAAGCTATTATTGGGTTTACGGTAGTCTTCGTACCGTTTTATAGGAATAACAACACCTATTTGTATTTGACGATGACGGTTTAGTTTGTTGTATTCTCGAATTTTCTTTAGAGCAGGTACAAAGTCTGTGTCGTTCGTTACAAAAACGACTTGTTCTAGCTCTGGTTCCATCATCGCGTCGTAAACAGCTTCAAGCGCAAGGTGAACATCACTTTGTTTTTCTTCCATTTTCCAGATTTTAATGCGTTCAGAAGCGCGTGGCTCTAACTCCCTACCGTCGTTACCGTACTCTACTTTAGGGAATTTTGTTTTATCAATTGAGTAGCTACCTTTGAAGGTTTCCAGACGGTCACCCAAGTGGAGCTTGAGAGCTAAGTGATAAGCACGTTGATCATTAAGAGAATTGGAGTCAGCAGCTGCTCGTTGACTAATTTCAGCTGTGAAAAATTTAACTGCAAGCGGGTCTAACTTCGAATTCGGAGCGCCTGAGCGAGTGAGAAGTTTTTCAGATAACGAGACTGGGTTAAGCCATTTATAGGGAGTCCCCTTTAAACAGCCAAAATACAAATTGTAGCCATCGATATAAATTCTTGTTCTCAAACTTTCCATCCCTGAAATGAAAAAACCGACGCAAGGTCGGTTCTTTCGCCCAACTCCAGGGGTCTGTATGTCGCCACGCGTGGAAGATGGGTAAGTTGTTGTATAAAGTTATACTATTAGTTGACAATCTGCAAGGTGTTTTACGTAAAATCTTTCTAGCGATCTTCGAATTTAAAAAAATCTGTGAATTGTAGTGGTCAACTAAATGTGGTCACTTAATTAGAAGCACTACTGTCACGCTAAAACACATCTCACCCCATCCTTGCAAAACGCTGCTGTCGCCAATGAGTCAGCCGGGGCAGCAGCAGCCCTGAAATGACAACCGCCATACCAAGCAGCTGCAAACCGGTAACGTTCTGGCCAAAAGTTACGGCGGTAAGTGCGGCGAAAATGGGCACGAAGTTGAAAAACAAAGAGGCGTTTGCGGCACCAAGCTGTTTAACGCCGGAAATCCACAAAAGGTAGCCACCCACGGTGCCAAAAACCCCAATGAAGAGTAAGTCGGCTAAGACAATTTGGCTTATTGCCAGGCTTTCCTGAACAGGGTGGGCTTCCGCGCTAAACGCCGCTACTACAGAAATAACGCCAAGGCCGGCTAACATGCCAATAAAGGTATAGGGGATCATAGGCATCCAGCGGCTAATACCTTGCGTTAAGTAGGTGTAGAGGCTCCAGCACAACATACCTAAAAAGATGATCTGGTCGCCGTGGTTGAATTCAAAACTGAGTAAGCGTTTCAGTTCGCCGTTGGTCAGCACAAGCAACGCGCCCGACAAGCAAACCACCAGGCTGAATACGGCACCGCGGGTCAGCAGCTTACGCTGTAATAAAGAGCCAATTAGCGATGTGGTTAACGGGCTTAGTGCCATAATCAAAGCGCCATTGCTGGCGTTGGTTTGAGCCAGGCCGGTGAATAGCCCTAGGTTGAGTCCGCCTACGCCAACAATGGAGACACCAACGACCCACAGCCATTGTTTAGCTCTTAACTCGGGTATGGGTATGCGTTTCCACTTTATAAAGGCAAACAGACAAGCGGCGGCTATAGCAAAACGCCAAATAACTAACGTCAGGGCGTGAACTTCTCCCAGAGCGTGTTTGCCTACGGGAAAGGAAGCTCCCCAGAAGAAAGCGCATAATAGTAATAGCAAAACAGCGTTTGTATTGGCTGAGCGGTTCATACGTATCTCCGCAGGAAGAAACTTGAGAAAACATGGCTGACAGTGTATAGATTCTATTTACGGTATAAATAAGAGAAAATGGGAATTAAAATTCCAAATATGAAACCTAATTACTCACTGGATGACATGCGCTGCTTCTGTATGGTGGCGCAGTATGGCAGTTTTAAACAAGCGGCGGTTGCCTTACAAATGCCACTTTCCACACTCAGTCGCAGAATTGCCAAGCTGGAACAAGACTTAGCGTTGCGGCTTTTTAATAGGGACGCTCACCGTGTGCAACTAACCTTTGCGGGGCAACGGTATTACCGCAGAAGTGCGCCTATTTTCGACGAGCTGGACAATGTGGCTGCGTGCCTGCAGCAAGACAGAAACGAGGCCAAGGGTACGATAAGAATTTCTGCCCCAATTAATTTCAGCGTTCAGGTACTGGTTCATCATTTTAATGCGTTTATGAAGCAGTATCCGGACATTGAGCTCGACTTAAAGCTATCAAACCAAACTATCGACATTGATGAAGAAGCCATGGACTTGGCTTTTCGCATTGGTCATCACAGCGCAACTCACTGGATTGGCCGACAGTTAACCAATATTCGTTTTGCTATTTGCGGTCCGGCAAATTTGGACGTATCCCACATAAAGGCTCCCGCCGACTTAGCCGGGTTACCCACTGTGCTGTGTTCGCCTATGCTGACCTGGAGTCTGCAGCATATTCACTCGGGTGAAAAGCAGGCTTATACGGCTACCGACAACATACGCTTAAAAGTGGATGACATGAGTTTACTGACTGAAGTGATAAGCGGTGGCATAGGTGTTGGTTTTATTCCCGACTACCACGCGCAACCTCTGCTCGAGTCGGGTAAAATTCAACACATTTTACCGGACTGGAGCAACCAGGCCCGCGGGTGTGAAATGCTCTACCGGGACAGAGACAATATTCCATATAGGGTAAGGCTGTTGATTGACTTCATGCTACAGCGTTTCCAGGGTAATGATGGAGTGATGTAAATAGCAGCAATCAGCCAGCTTCCCCGCAGAAATTTCACATTTACAGTTTATTTACATTAAGGAATATAATAACCTTAACTTGTTAAAGATAAGTAATACCCCTCAAGTCATTTTATAGGTTCCTGCCGTGGATAAAATCAGTTCATCACTCATTAACTTCTTTGCATACGCGCCCGTGTGTTTTCTGGCGGCGTTGTGCTTGGGCAGTGGTGTGGCTGAAGCACAGGAAAAAAGCTATTCCGATTGCGCCTACATAGAGTTTGACGACGTAGACCCAAGCACTCTTACTCTGCAAGAACGCATTGCGCTTGAAGAGGCGGCGCTGTTTGCCTCTTTAGATGACTCGGCAGAGTGTATGGAAGAGGCCACTGCGTCGGCTTCCGGCAGCCTTGCTGATGCTGCCAGTGGTAGCGGTTCTGGTGCTGCAGGTGGTGCTTCGGGCTCTGCCGGCAGCTCGGGTAATAGCGGCGCAAACTCGAGTGAGCAGCAACAGCAATCTGCATCAACGGCATCGGAAACTTCGGTGGATACAAAAGATCATAAGCGTGGCAACAGCGGTGGCGGCAGTTCTGCCGTATGCGACGCAGTGAAAGAAGGCATGGCTTCTGCAACAACAGAAGCTGAGAAAGAGCATTTTAAAGGCTTAATGGCTGAGTACGGATGTTAATAATTAACGGAAGAAGAACATGAATACACTAGCTCAACTAAAAAAACTAAAACGATTTTCAGTCGTTATGACGCTTTCAGCAATGTTTACATTAGCAGGCTGCCAGTCAACCCAAACGAATGTTACCAGCGTTGGCCCAAGCATGAATGGTCCGTCAGACTCTAAAGCCTTGGGCAAAGAAGAGCGTAGCTACAGTTACAACTCTAATGTTTACCTTAATGTGGCTATTCCGGTGTTTGACCCGGGTTTGCCGAAAGACAGTTCCGGCAATATTGATGATGAAGCCATAGTTGAAGAAGACATTTGGCCACAGGTACGCCGTTTAGAAGCGAACCGTTTTGCGGTAAATACCCGCGAAGCGCTTTCTGACACGGAAGCCTTTGGTGCTGTGAATGTTACTCCTGACGCTAATGTCAGTGCCGATGTTTACGTCCTGGGCAAAATTAATTACTCAGACACCGAAACCGTTGAGATTGGTGTTCGTGTTATGGACGCCAGTAACCAAATTTGGGGCGAGGAAGAGTTTGAGTATCAGGTAGGCGCAGGCTTTTACCGTGACGCGTTAAGAAAAGGCGAGAACCCTTACGGGCCAATTTTTAAAAGCATTGCGGGTTATGTTTATGACTTGCTAATTCAAAAGTCTGAAGAAGAGAAGAAAACCATTCAGACGGTTTCTGATATGCGTTACGCCTCTATGTACAGCCCTGAAGCCTTTGGTGGCTACCTGGGTGAGTCCAGCAGCTTCTTCTCGAACCGCTCAACGATTACGTTGAATGGAGCTCCGGCTGAATCAGACCCAATGTATCAGCGGGTTAATGTGATTAAAGCGAAAGACCAGCAGTTTGTTGACTCATTGCAGGACAGCTACGACACGTTTTATGCAACCACTCATGACGCGTACCGTGCTTATCAGGAAGAGACCTTACCGGTTGCTATTGATATTCGCCGCAAAAAAGCAGAAAGAACCCGTGCGCAGGTTGGTGCTGGTATTTTAGCTACGGCTGCTATTTTGCTGGGTAAAAACTCAGGCTCTAGCGCGGGTCAGGTGGCCAGTGCTGCGGCAGGTTTAGGTGCGGTTTACAGCTTAAGCGAAGCAATAAAAACCAACCGTGAATTAGGCACTCAACGCGCATTGCTTGATGAAATGGGACAAAACCTGGATATAAAAGTAACACCGCAGGTAGTTGAGCTTAATGACCAGAATATTGAATTAACCGGTACTGCGGGTGAGCAATACGCGCAATTACGCGAAAAGCTGAAAGAGATTTATGATCTCGAATCAACGCCGTTAACTCAGCTTTAATTCACCTAAGGAAAGGTAACGATGTCGTCTGTTGATCAGCAAATAGCAGAAAACCGTGCTAAAAAGAAAAAAGTCATAGTAACAGGCGTAATTGCTTCTGTTTTTGCCTGTTTGCTGATTGGCGTTGTCGTTACTTTGCTCGCTTATTTTCCGGTTTCGGGTAACACACCGGTAGCCGCGGAAAAGCAAGAAAAAAGCGAGCCGCAAACAAGCTCCGTTAACCAGGCAATAGACAGAAAGGCGCTGCAAACGGCCTTAAATGAGACCAATCAGCGCGTTTCTGAGCTTGTTGCTACCTCGTATTTATCAAAGTGGCAGCCCGCCGAAGTTAAAGGCTTTCAGGCCGACATAGATCAGGCTTTTAGCGACTATGGCGCCAGTAATTACAGCCAGGCGCAAACCACTGTCGAGCAACTCAACACAGATATTACAGAGTACCAAAGCGCGTTTGACCAGGCTTATAAGCAGGCTTATGAAAACGCAGCAAAAGCCTTTGCTGCCGACGATATTGATGACGCTGCTCAGCTGAATGCTCAGGCTTTAAAGGTAAAAGGCGACTATAGCGACGCGCTGGCGTTGCAGAAACGCATAGACACCTACCATGAAGTAGCCGACCTGTATGAACAGGCAAGAGTGGGCGGTGTAGAAGGCAACATAGAGAAGCAGCGTGCTGCTTATCAACAAATTCTTAAGCTTGATCCGCAACAGCAGGATGCAAAGGCAGCCTTGGCGAAAGTGGAACAGCAAATTAAACAACAACGTTTTGCCCGTGCCTTGGCAACGGCGGTCAATGCCATTGATAACAAGGACTTTGATCGCGCCCAGGAGGCATTAGCCAAAGCTTCGGCTATAGACAACAACCGGCCGGAACTGGCAACCCTGCAGGCGCAAATTGACGCTGAGTTAAAAAGTCAGGGTGTGAAGTCGTTAGAAAAGCGCATTCAGGTATTTGCCGGTGCCGACGAATGGCAGACCGTACAAATGCTTGCAGAAAAGGGTCTGGCCGATTATCCGGACAGCCAGGTTGTGCAGCAGGCGAAACAAAGCGCGAGCGAAATATTAGCCGCCAGCAGCGCGCTGGATGTGTATATTGACAGACCGGGCCGTCTTGCTGACAACAACATTCGCCAAAATGCCGTGAATGCGGTGTCCAAATACAGTGGGCTCACGCAACTTAGTGCAAAGCTGGGCGAAAAAATAAACCAGGTTGAGCAGCTCATTGAAAAGGAAAATCAGCCCATAGATGTGACGATTCGCTCCGACAACCGCACTTATATAAAAGTATTGGGCGTTGGTGTTGTGGGTGAGGTAAGAGAGAAAACCATCCAGTTAAAACCGGGTAAATACCAATTAGAAGGCCGCCGCGAAGGCTACCGCTCAACCATTGTTGGTGTTGTGGTGGAGAAGTCGGGCACGCCAATTGTTATTAACGTTCAGTGTAACGAACGCGTTTAGCATAATTTAGCGTAGAATAATTAAAAAAACAGGAGAGACTTCGTGGCCACACTTGACGAAGCCATTGAGAAAGGACGACGTAAACGACGGCTAATGGCTATTGGCTTCTCGGTCAGTATTCTTGCACTGCTGATTATTTACTTTGGCTGGTTGTTTTTAACAAAAGGCTACAGTTTTACCGTAAAACCAGCAGAAGCTGCGCAAACTCAGCGCTTTGCGGTTAATTCCGGTATTGGTTTTTTCATCGACAATAAATATTACGCGGTAGGCTCTGGTGGCCTTGTGGCGGTGTCTGCCGACAAGTACCAAACCAAAGCAGTGCAGGTAAACGAC
>Ga0206123_10003204_pt1 | contig 13615 bp, 6 predicted proteins | sample Helgoland_Spring_2_FD_160086 | JGI IMG/M metagenome (GOLD analysis project Ga0206123, IMG submission 160086) | Pelagic subsurface seawater microbial communities from Kabeltonne, Helgoland, North Sea - Helgoland_Spring_Bloom_20160316_1 | ecosystem: Environmental > Aquatic > Marine > Epipelagic ... | reverse complement strand
AATAATGGCTTATAATCTCTTTTAGCTATTAACTTATTTATTTCGGTCTTTATCTTCCCAAAATTCTTTTCCTCGTCCTTATCATTTATATTATATTTTGTTCTAACATCTAATAATATCCCCTCATATTCATGATATTTATCATTCAATTCATTAACACCTTTAGATCCACAATCAAAGCCTATAAGGTCTATCCCATTCATCTTTGCAGAAGCAATAATATCTCTTCCATCATCAGTATCTTTATCATCATCAATCCATAAAATTTTAATGTTATTTCTTTTCATTATCTTTTAATTTTAATTCATCTATAACATCGTCCACTTGAATATCCAAAGTATCAACTGGCAATGTAAATTTATATACTACGTTCCAATCAGATTTATCTGATATGCCTATACTAAAACCACCCGCCATTAAATTAAGATTTTTTTCAATAATACCAAGACCTCTTCCTCTATTTGCATTTCCTGATATTGATTTACGTGATTTATTACGAATTTTTTCTTCAGAAATTGGCTGCCCATTATTGTAAAAAGCAAGCGATAAATAAGAGGCTATATCTATTCCTTTTTTTGATTTTGATGAAAGCAGAAGTTTCTTTTTCTCAGTTAAAATTAAATCATATGTAATTTTAACTTTTTTAGTCTGATTTTTTAAGAATCCATGCTCTATAAAATTTTCCATCATATTTTCCAAACACTTTTGAAATCGATATTTATCTATAAATACATGAGCTTTATATTTTGAATCAACTACAAATTTGCCATCATCATTTTTCTCAAAATTTTGTGATTTTTCCATTTGCTCAGTAATTTCTGGCTCAACTCCTTCAGCATCTAACGAAATGCTTAACCTAGAATAGTCTTGTACAAAAGTAATATCTTTATATTTTTCAAAAAAATTGCCTAAATAAGAGTTAATATCAACTGATTCAATATTAAACTTTAAACTTTCGTCACGCGCTAGCTCTTCTAGTTCTTTTGAATAATTATTTAATTCTTTAACAATTAATCTAATACCTTTAATGTTACCATACTCATTGATATTTTTTCTGTTTAGTTTACGTATAGCCTTATTGATGTCATGTTCTATGTCCTGAACCCCTTCTTTATACTTTTTCAATCTTTTTAATTCTGATTCCAATTCAATTATTTTTTCCTCAACCTCTAAATTACCGACTACATCCTGTTTAATTCTATTACCAAAGAGATCTGAATCTGAAATAGGCAGTTTAAATTTCAACAAATCAGATTTACGAACAAAAGGAAGAGTAGTTCCTATCTTGAATTTTTGAATCTGATCCTCTAAATATTGATAACAGAGTGATGACATCATTGTTCGCTTAATATGATCATTATCAACCCATTCATCTATTTCAAATGCAAGTATGCTCGAATCAATATATATAGGAAAATCTTTTTTTCTAAATATTGTTGGTCTTAAAGAAAGAAACTCATCTGATTTATTTTGATAAATTCTATTAGTTAGTAATAAAGCATCTTGATCTATTTTTTGCATACCTCTTCTCAAAACGCTTCTCTTGGAAGGAATAATCAGATTTTTATTTTCATTACTATCGGAAGATAGATTACGAGCTGTAATAAAATACCCTTTTTCATCACTCTGACTTAATTGGGATCTATTAATTAGTTTATAATAATCTGTCAATGGAATTGCTTTATTATAATCAGGCGGAAATGCATATAAATATCTATTATAATTAAGATCATAATTATTCTGCTTTATTATCTTATTAGAAATAGATCTAAATCCATCAGATTCCTTTCTACTATTTAAATAATCATTAACGTAATCCGGATGATTTATAAGCTCTTCATTTGGGAGATGGGCAAACATACGAGGCAAATTCATTTCGTTATACTCTTCATCTACAAAGAAGACATTGTCGTGCACTTTTTTGAGATCAATACCAATTAGCGAATATTTTATTGCTGTAGACCAAATGTTATTTGTCTGTTTAATTGGAATGTTAATTACAAAATCTAAAAAATTTTTATCAATTAACCAATTACGCATATTAGAGATATTTCTTTTTTGATGCCAAAGGAAAGAATCTTTAACCATTATAATTCCCTTACCATTTTCTGACAATCTTTCAATAAACTTTTTAATAAACTCTAAATCAGTACGAATTGACGGTTCACAACATATAATTCTATCAAAATAAATCCCATTATTACGTACATCATCAATCTGTTCAAGCGATGGCTTTACATCATTATTATTGAGTAAATTAATCAAATGATAATAGATATGATGTTTCTTATTTGAAATAACATCTACTACTACATTATCTACCCCCAAATAGCTTCCTATTTGATTTATCTCGTTAGAATAACATAAAACCTTAGATTTATTTACTTTGTAAATTGAGGCTATTTTTTTATAAAAACTACTCTTACTTAAAAAGGAAATTAAATCATAATCATATATACGTTCTTCGTTATAAATGAGAGAAATATATTGATAAACAAAGTTTTTAATATTTGAGTTAATAAAATCTTGATAAGTAGAATACTCAATATTGTCAAATGGTTTTGAATGAAGCAGTTCTAAAATACCCAATCTTTCTAAAGACAAATAAGCAGGTAATTTCTCCGCATACTCAGGTTGCGAGAATAGATTAATAACGACATCCGAAGTAAATAAATCACCAAAGCGCTCATAAACAGGAAGCAATTCCTTGTTTTTTGGCAGAAATTCTCTATAAAACAACTCCAAAGAACTATCACTTACATTCAATTTATTTGTTACTTGATTTAAAGTCAAGTCTTGAGCAGAAGATTCTTTAAATTTCTTAATTATATAAACTAACGAAGTTGCTAATACTATATCCCTATCATCAGGAATTGGCACTGATGAAATAATATCTTTAAATTCATCAAATAAATTTATCATATTAGATTGAATAAAATATTCATTTAAATCAATTTTGCGATTAAACAGCTTTGATTCAGAATAAACTTTACTGCTATACAGCTCATAAATTTTATATTGATCAAAGAATGAATCAAAAGGATTCGTAATGAATTTTTTTTGGAATTCAGAAATTTTTTCTTTACTATTTAATAATGACAAATCAAGACAAAAATGAGGTGTAATAAGATATGATTTACTTATCTTTTGGTTAGAATCAACTTTCTTATAATACTTTGTTACTAATAAGTCATCCAAATCAATATTACCATACTTATTACGAAACTCAAAACAACATAGTTCATCCTGGTAATTAAGATACAAGAAATCAACTATTTTCTTGTTTCCGGAATAATCCAAACACCTTGCTTCTTCTAGTATAGTGATATTTTGACTACGTAAAAAACCAAACAATATTTTCAAGTCATTAGTCTGTTTCATTTTGATGCTTTTTTTTCCTATTATAAACTTTCTTATTTCTAAATTTTATTTGCTTTAAATTTGAAATATTAGACATCTCTAAAGCCTCATCTCTTCTTATTTTTCTTTGTATTTTCTTCTTGTCAAAATCCATATAAATTTAATGACTAAATTATAATTATTTATTGGTTTGTGAGTAAATTATAAAAACTAAGCTTCAAATATTTTTTCAATTTGTAAAAGGTAAGCTCTATAATTATATAAAACCTCATCTGCAATCAGTATCTCTATATAATCTATATACTCTTTCATTTTTATTAGTATTGCAAAATTAATTATAGCATAGTCAGGTTTATTGACCGCTCACTTTTCTTAACAATTAAATATTTTTTGACAAAAGTAAATCTATAATAGTCAAGTTTTTTGACTACCTTTGAAAATAGTTATGGTAAAGAAAAAATATAAAACTGACAAGGAGAATAGATTAAAAGTACTTGATGAAATACTACAATCTAGAAGAGGCTATACGCTCTCTGAGATTATGGATAAATTAGAAGTTTCATCAAAAGATACAGTAAGGAAACTATTTGGATACGAGAATGGCAAGATTGAAGGGATCCGACATGGCATTGACTGGCCAGATTATTTATTAGAAAAATACGATCCTGATAAAATTGATATTATTGAAGAACTAGTTGATACATCATCAGGAGAGAAACGATTCAGATATTTAAAAGATGATTTCTCATTATTTAATGATGAACTTGCATTACATGTCATTGATAAAATTTTACCAATTTTAGAAAGACTGAATCAAATTGAAGGCATTAATAACATATATGTAGATGAATTAGAAGAAATATATGAAGTAATTGAAAGACAAAGAAATGGGCTCTATAAAGATAGAATTGAAAAAATAGAGACTGGCAAAAAAATTATTAGAAGTGAAGCAAAGAAAGTTTTCAATATCGATGAAAATTTCTGTGATCCAGGCTTCACATCTATTCTGTGCAATGCTATAGAGCAGGAACAGGTTATAGAAATTCTATACAAAGATCCTTTTAAAAATCAATCTAAAATTATCTGTCATCCATATCTAATAGCAGAATCTAATGATAGATGGTACTTAATATCACACATCGAAAAAGCAAAAGAAAAAGATAGTGTATTTGTTTTAAATAATAGAATTAATAAAATTAATGCTTTACCCGTTGAAAGAATTCACTCTATTGATATAAAACCAAATATTAACTTTAAGCAAACATCTGTAAACATATTGGAGCATTTAGAAAACATGATTGGTGTATCAATAGACAACTGGGAGAGTGCAGATAAAATAAAGCTTGTTTTAGAAATAAATGATGATTTAATATTCTATTTCAAAACAAAAACATTTATTGGATATAAAGAAAGATTAAGAGGAAATATATACACGCACCCATCAACTATTAAATCAAGAGAGTTAAAAAATAAAATTCTGAGTTTCGGCTCTAAAATAAAAGTAATTGAGCCAACTAGCTTAAGAAAAGAAATTAAAGAAGAAATTAAAAAAATGAATCTTAATTATTCCTCTTAAATCAAGACTCTATTCTGAATTTTAACTACATGAATCATAAAACAAGCGGTCAAAAAAGTTGACTACTTAGTGTTTAATTTTGTCACATAATTTAAAACTAAGCATATGTCTACTTATAAAGAACTTTTAAATACTGAAATTAAAACTCTATTAAAAGAGATCAACGCTCCTATGTCATTAGAGCAAAATATCATTGACACTCTTCTAAACACAGGTAGAACAGGAATATTTAAAAATCAAATCATAAATGCATTACGAATAGGAAGATCATTAAAAGAGGGCAATCAAAATATGGCTTTTATTGCTTCAATGCAAAGTGGAAAATCCGGCACAATATACTTTTTATGTAATTATGTTATGCCAGCAATTGGCTTGATACGTGAATACGAATCCATATTATTTATTACTAGCATGCGTGACACTGATTTATATGATCAAAATTGTAGAGTTCTACAAAGAGAGTATTACGATGCTTATTCAAATAAAATGATGCCATCAAAATTGAAGGTAATGAAAATGAGTGATTTTTTCAATCGTCCAAATCCACATAAAGTCGTAAATGACTTTAATGTACAATTAATTGTTCGTGATGAAGATCAGTATGGTTGTGGTGAAGAATCGAGTTTTCAAGTTGCTTTTTTTAATGAATTAAGAAGACGGATTTCTGATATAAAATTATTAGCAGTGAGCGCCACTCCTTATGATATATTAGATGCACAATTTAATGGTGAGGCAGATGTAGATGTAATTGTTGGGGTAAGACCTAAAGAATATTATGGTATTACAGAAATGATTCGAGATGGTTTAATAGAAAATATACCGGATGATTTCAAACCACTACAATCCCAAAAGATTGAAGGAGAAACAATATATTCTGTTCATCCTAAAGTTGAACAATATGTAAACCATTTAAATATTTTTGATGATGGATTAGGAGTAATAAGAGAGTCGAATTCAAATAGAGCTTCTGAGCTTAGAGAGTTATTATTGAAGAGATATAAAAAAACCTGTGAGGTAATATTGATTGGGTCAAATTCTATATGTGATTTTAGTATTAATGAAGGCATTAAAGAAGTTTCTGATTTAATTTTAAGACGAGGAAAAAGAGTTGTTCTAATAATAGTTCAAGCATTAACTGCCGGTAAAGATTTAGGAATGCTAAAAGAAAAAGTTCGTTTTGGGATTGAGCCAAGAAACAAGCAGTTAGCTAATGGTGCTCAAGGAATTACTGGTCGTTTTTGCGGATACCATAAAAACAGGAATATTAAAATAATGGCAAGTCTTGAGTTATTAAATCATTATGCAAAATTTGAGCAGGATTGGGAAATATTTGTAGATCCACAATGGAGAAATGACTTGTTTAATGCTAAAGTAAGGGGTCTGAGCACACAAACAAAGTTTGTAAAAAACCAATCCCAAGGGATTTTTACTCCTATAGATAATATTGAGTTTATTCCATATGAAGAATTAATTACTGAAGAAGGCCGTAATAAACTTCAATTCATAGATGAAGATGCATACTCACGTTTATTAAGTGTTTTTGAACCAACAGTTTTCAATGAAGGCACCAAAGGAATGAAATTTAATCAAAAGGGAGTTACGTTTAGAGTATCCTCTAGCTATAATCAAAATAGCAATCGAGTTTATAAAAACTGGAATTGCAATTTGAAATCAGATTTTGGGAGTGTATTTTTTAAAAAAAATCAATACAATTATGGTATTTTAGTCAGCAACTATCCAAATGATGATAGCAGAAATAAAATTGGCGTATCCGGATTAAAAATAATTACATCTGGAAAAAGAGAATGGAGAAATCAAGTAACTCTAATTCAAAATGACTCTATGTACAGTTTAAGCAAAGTTGCTTAAAAAAGTTCGAAATAAGGACCGAGAGGTCCACCAAAGCGGAATCCATCTCATTATGAGTTAAGATTCCGTTTTTTTATTTTCATAAATTCCTGTAGTTCTTTTAGTTAGCTCGAATAATAAATTAACTAGGAGTTCGAGCTCTCTGATTTTCCTCTTCAAAAGCTGTCCCTTTCAGAAAGACAAATTGTTGAAACTCACTTTTTTGTTAATAGGACATATTTAATCATGAAGATGATAATTTTTGTGAAATTTTACGGCTTCATTTGTTATTTTATTCAAAATAAATTGTTAGTTCTACACGCCTATTTTTCGATCTACCTTCTTCAGTATTATTAGTGGTAATTGGTTTTTGCTCTCCATAATAGAAAGTCATAATAGTTTTAGGGTCAACACCTCTGTCTGTTAAAAACACTTTTACTGCATTACTTCTTGCTTTTGAAAGCGACATATTCATGCTGTCTCCACCCACATTATCTGTATGACCCTCAATACTCAATCTCATATCTGGGGTTTCCATTAACATAGTTCCTAATCTTGTAAGAGATTTATAAGAGTCAAAAGTAATTTCTGCTTTACTAAATACAAATTCAAGATTTGCAAATGCAGTATCCAATACAGCTTCTTGTTCTACTGTTAATACAGGACAGCCATTATTATCTGCAGGACCTGGAGTCTTAGGACAATCATCATCTTCATCACTAACCCCATCACTGTCAGTATCAATAAATACCTCAATTATTTCTTCAGTTTTTTTATGTCCAAATGAATATTCCACCATAAAACTATGTGACCCTACAGTGTATGTATTTATATCACTTAAAGTTTTATCAAAACTATAGCCAAAAGAATAATTATTATAATCCATTCCAAGCATTACAACAACAGCATCTTGACCTCTGTATGATATCCCTCCCCATACTTGTTTATTATAAATAGCCCTTAAATTAATATCATAATGAAATGGTGATGCATCTGTGCTTTTAAACATTACTGATGGCTCAAGATCTAATTTGTCATTAACATCAAAGTTATACCCAGAAGTAATAAAGTAATGTCTTGAAAGGTTATTTTTATCTGATTCTAACTTTATCTTAGATTGAATAAGTTGCGGTAAAGAAATACCTATGTAATAATTACCATTGTAAAGATATGTACCAAAAGTAGCATCCTGAACTATTGCTTTCTCTACACCTCCAGGAGCTGCAGGATCAAGTGTATTATCATAAAGTACAGCTTTATCTGCATCAAATATATATTCAAACATATTCCCTGCAAGCCCAAAAGACAACTTATAGGTAGGTGAAACATCTATATTATATGCATAACTAAGTTGAAGCCCTGTTCTTGATATAGGACCTGTTATATCGTTAAATACAACAGCACCTAGTCCCATACGCTCTCCTTGTCCTTTTGTATAGCTTAAGAACTGTGTTTTAGGAGCTCCTTCAAAACCTGCCCATTGACTAGTACTTGAAAGGAGAACTCTATCATATCCCTTAGTACCACAAACAGCAGGATTTATAACAGCATCATTAAACATATAAAGCGAATAATGAGGTAACTGCTGAGCAGAGCAATAATTAACTGCCAATAAACAAAAGATTATATTTCTAACTAACTTCATCATCTTTTAATTGTTATTGGTCCATTTAAAGGATCTGTATCATTATTTAAATCTATCACATAATAATAAGCACCAATAGGTAATTCATTACCATTATGTGTTCCATCCCACGGATCAGAATAGCCTTTAGACTCAAATAAAAGTTGTCCCCAACGGTTAAATACTAGTACTAATATATCTGGATAAAGATCCAAGCCATCAATAATCCAGGTATCATGTATTCCATCTCCATTAGGAGTAAATAAGGTTGGTATAAATAAACAGTTATCTGATCCATCAAAACTGACACTTACACTTTCAAGCTTTTCACAACCATTAAAATCTGTAAGTAATACTGTATATTCTCCTATCTGAATATTCTGTAAATCTTCTGTAATCTGTCCATTACTCCAAAGGTAAGTATATGGTATTGTACCTCCATACGGAGTAATATCAATACTTGCATCATCACTAACTTCACAACTAGCATTAGTAACATATGGTGCTGCTTCAAGATCCTGAGGTTCATCAATAGAGATATTTAAAGTCGTACTACATAGGTTAGCATCAGTTACTGTTAGAACATAGTTTCCTGATTGTACATATATTAGGTCTTGTGTTGATTGACCTGAATCCCATAAATATATATAAGGCGGGATGCCACCAGTTACTGTAATCTCTGCACTACCATCAGTAGCGCCATAGCATGAAGTATTTGTAGTAATATTACTAACATCTAATAAGCTCAATGTAAGTTCAAGCGTTGCAATACTATCACAACCATTTGCATTAGTTGTAATAAAAGTATAAGTACCAGAACTGTTATAAGTATTACCATTCCAGTCATAACTATCACAAGCAGATTCAATAATTGTTGAACTAGTTGCTCCAAAAATAGTAAGCTCAAGCGTTGCTATACTGTCACAACCATTTACATTAGTTGTAGTAAAAGTATAAGTACCAGAACTGTTATAAGTATTGCCGTTCCAATCAAAGCTATCACAAGCAGATTCAGTAGTTGTTGAACCAGTTGCTCCCCAAACAGTAAGATTAGTAGTAATAATACTATCACATCCGAGAACAGTTGATAAACTATCTACATAAATACCTGTTATTGAATAAGTAGAATTACCTACCACAATACTGTTTCCAGAACAAATAAAAGGATTACTTGTAGAAATAACTGAAGAGTTAATAGTAACTGATAAAGTATGTACGCTATCACATCCTGCAGCATTTTGATAAGTGTGTATTAAATTTCCTGAGCTGGTAATTGTTTGCCCTTCCCAAGTATAAGTATCACATGCAGAAACCGAAGAAGAGCCAGAAACTGGTATGTTTAAAAATACATAGACTGAATCAGTAGCAGTACAACCTAAAGAATCTGTTACCGTAAGATAATAATTACCACTAGTATCTACCCAAATACAATTTGTGTTACTATAGATATTATTGAAATTCATAACACTTGCTCCGTTATTATTTTCTTTAAATGCTATATAAGGATTATTAGCATTATCAAATTTTAAAGAATTATATGTAGTAAAACCATTTGAAAAAAACTGATTTCCAACATATTGCCAATTACTATTGACATATCTCATAACAGATGTGTTGTTAGAAGGCCCTAAAGGATAGAAAACACTAGATGTATCGCACTCTGTTGCTGCTAAATATATAACATCATTAGCATCTATTTCTAAATCTAGATGCCAAACAGAATAATTTCCAAAACCTGGATTGTTAAGGTAAGTCCAATTAACTCCATTAAATTTCATAACAGAAGGATGATATGAATGCGCTTGGTCTCTAAAAGCAACAATTGGATCTCCATTGGATTTAAAATCTAATTGACACCAGTAGACTCTATCATCAGAAAAACCATCTAAACCAAGATTTACCCAGTTAATTCCATCAAACATTTTAACTGAAATCTTGAACCCATTTGATGAATCCGAATATGTTAAATATGGAGTAGATCCATTGATCTGTAAATCTAAATATGAAACACTACCATTTGAGAATCCAGATGAGCCCACATATACCCAATTACTAACATCATATTTCATTAAAGTAGCGTGACCTTGATGTATTGGATTATGATCTTCAAATGCAACATATACAACTCCATTATCATCTACTGCAATTGAAATATTATCAGCCTCATGAGATGTAAAACATGAATTGCCCAAATTTATCCAATTCACACCATCAAACTTCATTACAGTTATACTTGATGAAGAACATAAATTATCTTTAAATGCTATATAAGGAGTATTCCCATAAATTGTAAAATCCATATAATCTTCATCAAAAGCAACATTACCTGGAAAATTATATAATGGACCCGAAGTAATAATAGTATCACCAACCAATTCCCAGGTACTTCCATTAAATTTTTTAACATATTTGTAGCTAGTATTCCCATCTATATAAGCAACATATGGAATATTATTCTGATTAAAAACTAAATTAACATCATAAGCAGCATTTATAGAAAATTCAGGTGTTCCAACATAATTCCACTGGCCTAAGTTAGAGATTGTACTGTTCAACCAGGAATAAGATCCTCCTGCAATAGAATTGGCGCAAATCTCAACACTATCACATCCTGTTAGGGTGTCAGGTAAGTTTAAAGTAAGATTACAATACAAACAAGAACCATCATCAATAAGAGCATTTGCATCATAGTTTAGGGCTAATGAATCTGTACAGCCAGAACTGCAAGGAGTGTTAATGCCATAAACACGTACATGACCAGCACTACTATTATTATTTACAGCTCCTACAGCTAAAGTACTTCCATCACCACTAATTGAAACTCTAAAACTTTGATCATCATTTGCTTCGCCATAAATATCTTGACCTTGCTGCACCCAATTACCAGCAATATTCTTATAAACACTAGAGTATCCAGGTAAAAGCCAGCTTCCTTGAGGCGCACCAATAGCTACTGTATTTCCATCAGAACTGAGTGATACTGCCTGACCAAACTGATCAGGAACAGGTGCGCCAGCTGGCGCATTACCATCAATATCATTTCCTATTTGAATCCAAGAAGATCCACTATAATTATATATTCTTACATGACCTGCAGCTCCACTATTAAAAGGAGCTCCAATAGCTACTGTATTACCATCATTATTTAAAGAAACTGAATATCCACATCCATCTCCAGAACCTTCTCCATCTATATCTTGTCCTAATTGAACCCAAGAACTTCCATTCCAATCATAAACACGAACATGACCAGAGGTACTAAAATTACCAGTATTATTGTACGCCCCAATAGCCACTCTACTTCCATCACTACTTATAGATAAAGAGTGGCCACTATAGTTATTAGCTGCTTCTCCATCTAAATCACTACCTAATTGTATCCATGAATTTCCATCAAAGTTATATACTCTTACAAAACCAGAATTAGTTCCATTGCCATCACCCTCAGGAGCACCAATTGCTACTGTAAGACCATCACTACTTATAGATACGGAATAACCAAATTCATGAGCCCATGATCCTATAATACTTGCTACATAATTCCAGGAACTACCATCCCAATTATATATTTTTACATAGCCACCTCCAGGAGCACCAATTGCTACTGTATTTCCATCATTATTTAATGATACCGAATAACCTAAAGTATGATAAAGAATATTTTGGGCTGGATTTCCTCCACCATTTATATTTCCTCCTTTCTGAACCCAAAGTCCATTGTTATTTTCTAAAATACGAACTTGACCATTATTCTGCCCATTATCATCATTGTATGGTACGCCAATAGCAACTATACTACCATCATAGTTCATTGACACTGAATGACCAGAATTTTCAACTTGATTCTGACCATCTATATCTTGCCCTATTTGATCCCAAACATTACCCCAAGAAGAATAACAACAACTCCCATCATCTACTGTAGCAAGTGGATCGTAATTTACAGCTGTAGAGTCTGTACAACCATATATAGGAACAATATTTGTATATAAACGAACATGACCAGCATCAGTACTATTTCCATCATTAAAGGTTGCTCCAACAGCTAGCATATTTCCATTACCACTAATTGACACTCTGCAACTTTGATCACCATTTGCTTCGCCATAAATATCTTGACCTTGCTGCACCCAATTACCAGCAATATTCTTATAAACACTAGAATATCCAGGAAGATTAACATCAGGCTGCAAAGCTCCAATTGCTACTGTATTCCCATCAGAACTTATTGATACAAATGTGCCAAAACGATCTTGTTGATTCTGACCATCTATATCTTGTCCTATCTGATTCCAAGAAATTCCATTCCATTCATATATGCGAACATGACCAGATTCAATTCCATTTCCATTATTACCTTCTGCTCCAATAGCTACTATATTTCCATCTGAGCTTATAGAAACTGAATATCCACTATTATCCAACGCTGTTTCTCCATCAATATCCTGTCCTAACTGAATCCATGAACTTCCATTCCATTCATATATGCGAACATGACCAGAAGATACGCCATTTCCATCATTATTATAGGCTCCAATAGCTAATGTATTACCAATAGAACTTAATGAGACAGACCAGCCACTAAAATCATTAGCAGACTCACCATCTATATCACCACCTAATTGTATCCATGAATTTCCATCAAAGTTATATACTCTTACAAAACCAGAATTGGTTCCATTGCCATCACCCTCAGGAGCACCGATAGCTACTGTAAAGCCATCACTACTAATAGATACACTATGACCAAATTCACGATCCCATGATCCTGTATAAATAATACTTGAACCAATCTGATTCCAAGAGCTACCATCCCAATTATATATTTCTACATAGCCACCTCCAGGGGCACCAATTGCTACTGTATTTCCATCATTATTTAATGATACCGAATAACCCAAATAATGATAAAGAATATTTTGGACTGGATTTCCTCCACCATTTATATTTCCTCCTTTTTGTATCCAAAGTCCATTGTTATTTTCTAAAATACGAACTTGACCATTCCACTGTCCATTATCATCATTGTATGGTGTGCCAATAGCAACTATACTACCATCATAGTTCATCGACACTGAATAACCAAAAAAATCATTTTGATTCTGACCATCTATATCTTGTCCTATTGATTCCAATTTTGAGAAAAAAGAAACAGTGGGAAACAAAAGAATATGACTAATAATTTATTCATAAATATATTTTAGAAA
>Ga0206123_10003202_pt1 | contig 13624 bp, 10 predicted proteins | sample Helgoland_Spring_2_FD_160086 | JGI IMG/M metagenome (GOLD analysis project Ga0206123, IMG submission 160086) | Pelagic subsurface seawater microbial communities from Kabeltonne, Helgoland, North Sea - Helgoland_Spring_Bloom_20160316_1 | ecosystem: Environmental > Aquatic > Marine > Epipelagic ... | reverse complement strand
TCGTCAAATCCAACCTCATAACGATTCCAGAAATCATGGCGTTTGCCTGTCTGCACCATATCGTCCTGGCGGGTCATCCGGAACTTGACCGGCAGGTTGTTTCGGCGAGCAAAAATTGCAGCAACACAGGCCAGTGCCGCGGCCTGGGATTCTTTACCGCCAAAGCCGCCACCCATTCGACGGACTTCAACCTGAACCTGGTTTAGATCTACCGCCAACACCTTCGCCACCAGGTTCTGAACTTCCGTCGGATGCTGGGATGAACTGAGCACCTGGACGCCGGTATCTTCGCCGGGAATACACAGGCAAATCTGCCCTTCCAGATAAAAATGTTCCTGACCCCGGACATAATGCTCACCCTGAATGTGGTGAGCAGCATTTAATATCGCCGCTGTTGCATCACCCTGGACAAAACTTTTTTCCGGTAATACAAATGACGATTTAGCCATGGCAGCCTGGGGAGTCACCGTGGCGTCCAATACCTCATAGGTAATATCACCTGCTTCCGCCGCTCTTTTGGCTGCCGCTAATGACGTTGCTGCGACAGCAAAAACCGGCTGACCCACAAACTCAACCAGGCCGTTGGCAAATAGCGGATCACCCGGGAACACTGCACCCACGTCACCATCGCCCGGAATGTCAGCGTAGGTGATCACATCGACAACACCGGGACTACGCCAGACTTTTTCAAGGGAAATTCCGGTGATCCGCGCATGTGCGTGGATCGACTTTCCGGTCGCAACATGAAGCTGATTAGGCCACTCCGGAAGATCATCAATATATTGGGCGCGACCCGTCACATGTTTGATGGCGGACTCGTGCGGCCGGTTATTGTCGCTGGCCGCCGGGTCCCATCGTTCTCCACCGGGCATGTCGCTTGCGAGCGCTGAATTTGACAAATCTTTGGATTCAGACATCGGCCACGTCTTCCATGTTGATAATTCTCAGGTCTTCTACTTTGGGGATATAGGCGCCCAGGTATTCAAGCAGCGCACGCTCCAGCATTTCTGCTGCCATCGCCGCTCGAAATTCTGCACTTGCCCGTACATCGGTCATGGGTGACAGTGTTTTAAGCAGCAGCTCACAGGCTTGATCGATTAGCCCCGGGGTTAAATCCCCGGAAACCAGCAGATCCTCCACGGCGGTCACCCTGAGCGGAACCGCAGCCATACCACCATAGGCTACCCGGGCATGGGTCAGGCGACGCTGGTTATCGCCAAAAGCGAAGGCACCCATCACCGACGAAATATCGTCTTCGAGACGCTTCGAGTGTTTATAAAATCGATGAAAACGGGCCAGGGCAATCCCCGGAATCACAATCCGGGCGATATATTGATCCGGTTGCAGCGCGGTCTTCCGATAATCAAGATAGAAATTCTCTATTGGCAATTCAAGTTCAGTCGCCTCGGTACTCCGGGTACATTTTCTGATAACAAGTTTTGCATCCCACGCCAACAAAACGGGGGGTGTATCGGCGATCGGAGACGCATTACCAATATTGCCCCCCAGAGTCCCCCTGTTTCTGATTTGTCTTGATCCCAGACGATGGAGCAGGCGAACAAATGCCGGCGACCTGTCGGCAAAGTATTTTTCGAGGTCTGTATAGGTCACCGCGGCGCCGATTTGTAACCTGGATTCCGTCTCGGATAATGTGAGCAGTTCCGGCACCCCACTGACATCAATCAGGGTTGAAAACTGACGCCAGCGCTGGGTGATTTCCAGTGCAAAATCCGTGCATCCGGCGACGATAGAATCATTCCCGTGCAGGGAGATCAGATTATCGAGTTCAACCAGAGTTTCAGGTCGAAAATAAGATTGCGTTTCCAGGCTATCTTCCGTTGTTGGGGAATCTATTGACCCATTACCTGACGCCTGCCGTAGAAATACCTCTGATTTTTTATTACCGATTGAAGTTGCATCCTGATGGCCGAGAGCATGTACACCGGCCTCAATAATTGGTCGATAACCCGTGCAACGACAAAGATTTCCGGAAATACCATCTAGCACCTCACCGCGGATACGTTCGATATCTGCCTGGCCGTCATTGGGCAGGTCTGTATCTGTTCCTGCCGAATTGCTCTGGACCTGCCGCTCGACCAGCGTGGCAAGAGATACAGCAAATCCGGGTGTGCAGAAACCACACTGGGAACCGTGACAATCGACCATTGCCTGTTGCGCCGGATGCAAACTGTCATCCTGCGCCAGGCCTTCAACGGTCACCAGATGTTTGTTTGCGAGGGATCCAGCCAGACTAATGCAGGCATTAACCGACCGGTATTCGATCACACCATCACTGTCTGCTTCTCCAACCATCACAGTACAGGCACCACAGTCCCCTGATGCACAACCTTCTTTGGTACCCACCAGACCTCTGCTTCTCAGCATTTTCAGGATTGTGGTATCCGGGGATATCAAGGAACCGGACCTTGATCCTGTTTTATCGTCAGCGACCAGGTCGTTGTTTAGCATGAACTCCACAGGGAATCCCTCATCTAAATGAAGACCCTCATGATTATATAAAATACTGTCCAAGTCGACAGTTTATTTTATCATCAGGCCAATAATTGATAATTCAGCCCATATTCTGTATATAATTCAACTATTGAAGCGAGCCATTTACTGTCCTTGCAGACAGCATGACCTGACAAACCCGATGAGACCTGTCCCGATGCCACAAACAGACGCACAAAAAGTTGGCACGCCACATAAGACCGGTACAATCAGAGACCGGCAGTATCAGGCCATCATTGATGCCGCGATCGAGGCATTTAGCCGTGATGGCTTTAAGGCAACCAGTGTGCAGGCCATCGCAGAGCGAGTTGGAACCTCAAAGGCAAATATCCACTACTACTTCAAGAACAAGGAAACACTGTACCGTGCAGTACTGGATCATATCGTCCTGCTCTGGAATTCTTCCTTTGACCAGATCAAACCCGATGAAGAACCCGCTATTGCGCTGGAAAGAATGATCCGGGCTAAAGTCAGACTTTCATATACACACGGCAGCGCATCAAGATTATTTGCAAATGAGATTCTCCAGGGTGCAACCCATCTTGAAGATTATCTTAGAACTACCCAGAGACAGTGGGTAAGAAACAAGATCGATATCATCCAGTCATGGATTGATGCTGGCAAGATGGACCCGGTCGATCCCGCACATCTTATTTTTCTTATCTGGTCTTCCACCCAACACTATGCGGATTTCGAATCCCAGGTACTCACCATTCTCAACCGGGCTGAGTACGAACAGCAAATGATAGACGAAATTGCTGATTTCCTTTGCCAGGTCATACTCAAGGGTTGCGGCTTGCGGCGCCAGGAATTGCAATCAGACGCCTAATAGGTAATGGTCTCTCTCTTTTCGAAGGTGCATGTGTTACGTGAATGTATGACCTGCATATTTTGCATACCAGGTTTTACACTGGTCTGTGACCGGCTTTTTTAATGGAACCCAAATGATTCAGAATGTCAAAATCCCAACCAAATTTTCCCGTAAGCATTATGTTAATTCTGGTTTAATCACGAGTGCCATCTTATTGCTGGCACAACTTTTCCTTTTCGTCGATGCGACCGCCGCGCAAGAAAACATGGCAGCGGCATCGGAAAACCCCAGCAAAAACCAGGCTGAAGTAAAAGTAACACTTGATCCGAAATACCAGCGGGAGATGGAGCTACTTCAATCGGACCGCAAAGTAAAAAAGGCGCTGGCCTATGTTGAGACGGTAGTTAAACGGGCAGAACGGGAATTGATTGAGCTAACCCAGATTCCGGCACCACCATTTAAGGAAACGGAACGGGGTTTGAGATTTGCGGAAATGCTGCGGGAAGCAGGCATGACGGATGTCAGCATCGATGAAGTTGGAAATGTCATCGGTCGACGCAAGGGTACCTCCGGCGACAGAACAATCGCCTATAGCGGTCATCTGGATACGGTATTCCCCGAGGGTACCGACGTAACGGTAAAGTACAAAGACGGGAAAATGCATGCACCGGGTATCGGAGACAACTCCCGGGGACTGGTTACCGTTCTCGACGTACTGCGGGGCATCAGCCACGCGGGGATTAAGACACAAGCTGATATTCTTATTGTCGGCAATGTCGGCGAAGAAGGCCTGGGGGATCTGCGCGGCGTGAAACATCTGTTCAGGGATGATGCTCCCCGAATCGACGCCCTTATCGCAATTGATGGCGGTGATGCTAAACGCATCGTCTATGGCGGTGTTGGTTCACACAGGTACAAGGTCACATTTCGCGGTCCAGGGGGCCATTCCTGGGGTCATTTTGGGCTGCCAAATCCTCACCATGCACTGGGCCGGGCAATTTCCAACTTTGCCATCACTGCGCCACAGGTATTGGAAAGCGGCCCAAAAACCAGCTATAGCGTTGGCCGTATAGGCGGAGGCACCTCCATCAACTCCATCGCCTTTGAGTCCTGGATGGAAGTTGACATGAGATCCGGCGACCAGAACAAGCTCGACGAAATTGATGCCATATTTCAAACAGCCGTTCAATCAGCATTGCGCCAGGAGAACATGGCCAAACAGCGGGGTGCAGATCTAACGGTTGACATTGAACGCGTCGGCAAACGACCTGCAGCCCTGGGCGACCTGAATTCACCACTGGTTCAACGGGCAATTGCCGCGACCCGGGCGCTAGGCATTGAGCCTTCCCTCGAGATATCCTCTACCGATGCCAATTTGCCCATTTCAAAAGGCATACCCGCCGTGACCATGAGCCGTGGCGGCACCAGTGGCCGGGCACATGCGCTGGATGAATGGTGGCAGGGTGACAATGCTTACGTCTCTGTCCAAATCGGCATACTCACTTTGTTAGCGGAAGCGGGTCTGTCAAATTAGAAGAACAGTATGAACTAGTCAAACCGGGTGACCTTGTGATCGGATTGGGCGAATCGCCAGGCCTGATGGATATCCTCTTCTATCACCCGGCCTTCTGATAATGCCGGAATTTCCTTCAGGTCAAAATAACCCGCGGCAGCGGTTTCCATGCCGGGTCTGGGTTCCGCCTGCTCCACCAGTTCGCACAGGAAAAACATTTTGTAAAAGTCCCTGACATCCTGGGCATAGTCACCCTTGGCTTTATGCCGGACTGAAATCATGTGGGATGCTCGAACTTTAAGATTCGCTTCCTCGAACACCTCCTTCTCAACATTCTCCATCGCACTCAATCCGACATCGGCATATCCACCGGGCATAGTCCAGAGCAGGTCGGTTTTCTCTTTCACCAGCAATACCTTGCCGTCTTTAAAAACAGCCGCGCGTACATCAATTTTGGGAGTTGCATAACCTTCCGCAAATGGCGCTACCAGTGATTCAATTCGGGCAATCGGTACCTGCCCCAGTTCGGCCATCATGCTGTTCGCGATAGCCGCTATTTCTTCATAACGTTCCCGGTCATAGGGATCTGGCGTAAATCCCATACCGGACGACGCCAATGCCTGCAGGCGTTTAGCGTGAGCTAGCCAGTTATTTTCCATTTCTAACGCGGTCCCTTGCCAAGTCTGATATCAAACCCCTATGCTACCCCCACCCTTAATACAGAGCCAATCCCCACATGTCAGGTAAAGAGTCAGGTAAACAGCCTAATAAACAGTTCGGCGCCAGAACAAGTGCAGACGAGGCAATTGATGGCCGAAATCTCGCCAATAAATTTGTCATAGTGACGGGGGCCAATACCGGCATCGGCTTTGAGACTGCCCGGGCCCTCGCAAAAGCAGGCGCAACGGTTGTGGTTGCCTGCAGAAATGAAACAACCGGTCAGGCCGCAGCAGACAAAATAAACCAGAGCAATAGCACCTTGACTGATGCGGGGAAAGCCGGTTTCCTGAAACTGGATCTGGCCAGTGCAGAGAGTATTCAACATTTTTGCCAGGAAATTGAGTCACCGACCATCGATATACTGATCTGCAATGCCGGACTCGTCGCCAGTCAGTATGAACAGACCCTGGAAGGTTTGGAAAAAACAGTGGGGGTCTGTCATTACGGTCACTTTCTACTCACGGCCCTGTTGTTGCCGAAATTACTGGCTGCACCGGAATCGAGAGTTGTGATGGTCTCAAGTGAGTCCCATCGCTCACCAAAAAATCTTGATTTTGATTTATTTCCCCTGCCCCCGGAAAAATTCAAAATGATGTTAGCTTACGGCCAGGCAAAGCTTGCCAATGTATTAATGGCAAATGAGTTACAGCGACGATATGCCGGCGCAGGCTTAACCGCTGGTTCACTCCACCCAGGCACATTGATTTCGACGGAAATCGGGCGCGCCTCAGTTGTTATGTCGGTTTTGATGAAGCTGATTAGCCCCTTCACAAAAAATCCATCCCAGGGCGCTTCGACCACTATCTGTTGTGCGCTGGAAGATTCAGCGCGGGTTTCAGGCCAGTATTTCTCCCATTGCCAACCCGCTAGAATGACAAAAGAGGCAGCGGACCCGGAAACCAGCCGGAAACTCTGGGCGCTGAGCGAAAAGTGGGCTAAGGAGATTGTACCTGGCCTGGAAATCCCGGCGGCTAAAGCCACCTCGGGTAGTTAGCCCGAATGACAAACAGGATAAAGATTAAACGATTTACTGCCGACGACGCACAAGCCTATCGGACGATAAGGCTGGACGCATTAAAACAGTCCCCGGAAGCATTTGGTTCGACCTGGGAAGAAAGTAAATCACGCCCGCTCGATCAACTAACAGGATTTCTGACGGACGAACCGGACCGGTTTATACTGGGCGCCTATTTAAATGATGTACTCGTTGGCCTCGTCAGCTTCCACCGACACGGTGGCAAGAAAATGGGACATAAAGGTGAAGTGAATCAAATGTATGTCGCACCGGAAGCCCGGGGACTTGGACTCGGCAGGCTGCTGATCCAGGAACTGATCAATCATGCCCGATTGTTGGGCGACATCGAAAGCCTGCTGCTCTCGGTTGTTGTCGACAACGATGCAGCCCGTGCTTTGTACTTAAGTCTTGGTTTCACAATCTACGGTTGCGAAGCCAAAGCACTCAAACAGGGAGACCAGTATTTCGACGAAGAACTGATGGAATTGATTTTATAGTCTGTTTGTTGCAAGTTGAGTCAATCAGGCGATCAGGTAAAAACATCGTGCCGATAACAGGCGCGGGAAAAAGGAGAGAAAGTAATGACACAATTGAATATGGGTGACACACTCCCGGGATTCACCCTGAAAGTTGGTGAATCCGGCAGTGTCACATTACCCACGGACATCGAAACTGATTTTGCAATTATCCTGTTCTATCGAGGCCATTGGTGACCTTTCTGTCGCCGTCTGTTAGATGGCTACGAGAAGAACCTGGCAGCCTTTGCCGAAATTGGCGTGAGTATATACGCAGCAACGGTTGATTCCCTTGAAGAAACCGAAAAAGTTGCCGCACCGCTTTCATTCCCGGTTGCCTGGGGTGTTGAGCGCGAAGTGGGAGACAAACTTGGTGCATTCTGGGAAGAAAAGCGCGATCACATTCAACCTACCGAATTCATTGTCAGTCGTAAAGGCAGACTTCTGTCATCAACCTATAGTTCTTCGCCGCTCGGTCGAGTTGACCCGGATGAAGCACTGACCCTGATGAAGATGATTGTCAATTCGCGGAAGAAGTAATTTCCGGTCGATTTTGCAGTATTTTGCCGCAATGACCGGGTAACAGATGCTTGATCCACGTATAATTGGGCAATGAAAAATGTCCAAAATAGTACGCAACAAAATGGGGCTTCCCGCAAGGGAGCCCTGAAAGGAAATCTGTGGATCAAAAATCCGTTAGCTGTATGGACGGCCAATGATCACAATGCCGATGGCGGTCTGGTCATTTGTAATGACCGGATTGTTGAACTGGTGCCCGCCGGACGAACACCAACGCTCAAAATAGACTCCACCATGGACGCCTCTGGCTGTGTCGTTATTCCCGGACTTATTAATTGTCACCATCATTTTTACCAGACCCTGACCCGGGCATTTCCAACGGCCCTGAATAAAGAACTATTCGACTGGCTTGTCAGCCTCTACCCCGTCTGGGCTAATTTAACCGAACAAGCCATATCAGTGTCGTCTGAACTTGCCCTGACCGAATTACTACTCTCCGGTTGTACAACGGCGGCGGATCATCACTATGTATTCAGCGACAAAACCCAATATGCTATCGACCGCCAGGTCGAGGCTGCCAATAAGGTCGGTATTCGTGCGCTCCTGACCAGAGGCTCCATGAGTCTTGGTAAAGACCAGGGTGGCCTGCCCCCCAATGAAGTGGTGCAATCTGCAGAACTAATCCTGCAGGATAGTCAACGACTGATCGACAGTTATCACCAGCGAGACGCCGGCGCTATGGTACAGATTGCGTTGGCCCCCTGTTCGCCATTTTCCGTCACCACGGAACTTATGATTGAGAGTGCAAAGCTGGCAAGAGCAAACAAGGTACAGCTGCACACACATCTGGCTGAAACGGAAGATGAAAATGCTTTTTGTATCGAGATGTTTGGTCTTCGGCCTCTCGACTATCTGGAATCAGTCAACTGGCTTTCAGATGATGTCTGGCTTGCCCATGGCATTCACTTCAACGATGCCGAAATCAAGCGTTTAGGGGCAGCAAAAACAGCCATATCACACTGCCCCAGCTCAAATATGGTACTCGCGTCCGGCCTGTGCCCGGCAAAAGACCTGCGACAGGCAGGTAGCCCGGTAGGTCTGGGGGTTGACGGCTCAGCTTCCAACGACTGCTCCAACATGATGCAGGAAGTCCGTCAGGCATTTATGTTACAACGATTAAAATATGGCTCTTCAGAGATTACCCACACAGATGCACTTCACCTTGGCACCAAAGGCGGTGCAGCACTGATGCGCAGAACTGATATCGGCGAACTTGCAGTGGGTAAACAGGCAGACATCGCCATGTTCAATCTGGATGAACCCAGATTTGCAGGTTCAGGAGACCCCGTGGCAGCGCTTGTGCTCTGCGGCGCTCACAAGGCCGAACACGTGATGGTGAACGGGCAATGGAAGGTCAGTAACGGAGACCTGGTCAACGGCGACATCAACCAACTGATGGCAAAACAAAAAACCGTCGCAACGGATCTGGCAACACGCTCACTTTGAACCGGTGGTGCCAGATACTTTGTTCATGGCTATTCCTTTTCCTCAGTTTGGTCTGATTCCGTTGAACCCAGCCATACTGTACCGGCAGAAAATGAGCGCCATCCCCAACGAGCCCATCGCAGCATGGCAAAAACAATCCAGATCGACCAGCACAACATCGCCAATCGATAACTCCACATGGGTAATGAAAACAACCAGGCGGAAGGTATTTCAGCATGGGCCCGATCCTGATACCAGATCAGCCCACCACTATGGGAACCATTTCCCACTATTTGCATATCCGGGCTTGATAACAGGCTTTCCGGGATAATTGACAGCAGGTTATATAGTGCGATAACCGTCAACATAACCAGGGCCAACTGCATAAAATTATGCCGCAACCTGCTGGAACCCACCCCAACTTCGTTGCGCGCAGCCATAGCGATAAACCAGCACACAACCACCAGGCTACCGGGAAAACTGATGGTACTCATACCAACCCCCAGCAGTATCCACTCCCAGGTTTTGACCGGTATAGCCGATATCCTGCCAAGTAGACTGGCCACCAGAATAATTGCCACCACAACACCCCAGAATAGCAGTGCCGGCCCTATCGAGGGGCCACCCACCAACAGCGGCCATCTATCCGCCGGCAGGGTAAAATTAATGATGATATTGCTGATATCACCGCTGAAAGTCGGCACCGGTGTTCGCTCCAGCATTGATATGCCCCGGGGTAATTCCCAGCGCAGCCGAATATTTTGTTCACCGGGATGCAGCGGGACCTTAACCGTCTCTCCGCCAGGTAATTGCTGGGTTGCGTTATCAATCAGAAATTCTTTAACAACTGCACCGCCTGGCAGGCCAACGGGAAAATCTACCGCCTGACTGGCGGTAACTTTAATATCCATTGTATTGGAAGATATTCTCTGCCCTGGCAGATGGCTGAGGCGAAGCTCCTGAATGGTCTGCACATTACCCCGGGCGGCTTCCGGTTTGGTAAACATCAGTGACAGAGACTCTCCTGCCCAGGGTTTCCAGGTCGGAAGATTTGACCCGTCCAAAACGGGTTTCAGCCCGGCGGTTTCAATATGCCAACGGGGTGAGGTTGAAACCCGCCAGGTCTCCACCCATTGGGCAATATCTCCGGCAACAAGTTTTAGTTCCGGCACTTTCTCCAGGGTCGACTGCCATCGATAACGGGGCTGGCCCGCGCGTATGGTACCCTCTACATGGCTGTCAGCGATCCTGACACCCGGGGAAATCACAGACTCACCCTCAAGCAGGGGCAGGCGAAAATTGACGGAACCCGCTGCCGGTGCAACTCGTTGCACCACCGTGTTGACTTCCCAGTCATTGCCAATAGTTAGAGTTCTCTCAACCCGGAAGTAGGGTCGAATGGGATCAGGCAGCAGATTGTTTTCATCTGCTTTCTGGTCATCTACAACAACTCTGGTGAGCTGGAGCAAGTCTCCCCGCAATCCAGTACCGTCGAGCCCACTGGCCTTCCAGCCCGAGGCAAACACCTCCATATTATGGGCTTGCACGGGAAATCGAAGCTGCAGATCATCACCAAAAACCGGACCCCGGATACGAACAATCGACTGACCTTGTGGCAATGCAATATGAAAACTGTCACCGGCATTCCGACTGATAGCCTTACCACCCACCAATTCAATTTGCTGTGGTATCCAGCCGAGCGTTGCAACAGGCAAGGGAAATGACGTCAGGGTTTCCGCATCGACGATAAGATTAACTTCCAACTGACTCTCTTTAACCTGAACCGATACCGAGCGGATGCTGGCGCAGGCAGGTGCACATTCCGGTTCCACGGTCAGCCTGCTTTCCAGATCTTTCAGAATCTCAGGGCCAGGGATAGCCGCCGTGGATTCCCCAGGCAGTATTGATACGGCCGCGATAAAAATAGATAGCCCAACAATCGCAGCACTGCCTGGTCCGCCTCCAGCCAGGAAGCGTGGCAGCTTAAATTTCCCAAAGTGATAACAATGTGAAGCCAGCGTAAGCACCAGCAATAACATCAAACAAATTTTTACCAGCCGCAGCAAACGGTGTTCACCCGGAGACAGAATATATAGCTGCAGGGCTTGCTCCGCCAGGACCGGGCCACTCCACACCAGTTGGGTTCTGTCCCAGTACCACCCGGGAATGCCAGGACCAGTCTGAATATTTTCATTCGTATCGTAGCGGTTGGCGACCTTCGAACCGGTAACCACAATCTCTTCCAACCGGACACTTTTCTCGGCTGAACGTTTCTTCATCGCCTGTTCAGCCCTGATGCTGTCCATTTCGGCTTCCATCAAGGTTTCCGGCGTACTGAATGCTGCATTGGAACCGTAAGCCGAAAACCGTGCACCTGGGTTATAAATGTCCCCCTGACGAGCCAGCTGCGGGTACATACCCATGCGCACTTCATCAACAATATAGGCGACAGTTGCCAGCATAATTCCCAGCATCGTGATATTTCTGGCCATCACAATGTAACGATGCACCATACCCCCAAGTTGCAGTTGGGTTATCGCCAGAAAAATAGCAAAGATTAATAGAATCAAACCGGGAGAGTAGTCATCATGATAGGTCAGAAATAGTGTCGCCAATGCCAACAACCCTCCAGCGACGCCAGTGGTTCGCAGCAGTGCGCCGCTAATCAGCAAGACCAGGAAAATGGCCCACAGATTCCATTTTGTCAGCCAGGTCTGGTTTACCTGGTCTGGCCCGCCCACATGCAGCAACAACCAGCCTGGGGGAGTATGCAAGCTTGCGCTTAACTGTTGAACCTGTGTCTGCCAGCCAACCGCAACGGGGTTCACGCCGGATTGCAGATCAACTCTGCTGACCGTTTCCAGTTGCAGTTGCCCTCTTCGTAACTCAACCCCGCTATTGCTGCCGTCCATCCGGGTAATCAACTGCGGCTCATCGGCCAGGGTCATTTTTCCCAGCTCATAATCATCGCTTACTGTGAGCCGGGTCGCGCGGTTAACCAGACCCGAAAACCGATCTTGTACGGTCAGGCCGCTGCCATCAAAGTCTAGCCAGATTGCTTTTTGCAGCCGAAGATTTGCGATCGCCTCCACTTCGGAATTGTTAGGCAATTCTTCGATTTTCAGCCGGCTGGATTCATCCAGCAAATAGGTTGCAAGTTTGCCCCAATCAAAGGGTACACCCGCCTGACTGGGATCAATGGATAGAGCGCCGGTAATTTTGGTAGAACGGAAATTTCTGTCCGGAGTAAAAGACCAGATTTCCTGTGCCGGCCAGGTGTCATCACGCCGCTGAATTTGAAACTCAGGTGCTCGTTCGTTATGCCTGGTCGTGAGTTCCAGATCCCATTCACCCGCGCTCACCTGAATCCTGAGGCTACCATCCTGCTCAATTCTGGCCGGGAGTTCCGAGCGAAAATCCACCGGCTCACCATTACCGGGTTTGAACCTGCCGAGCCTGACTTCCCTGTCGCGGCCCGATACCGATAATTGAATTCTGGTTTTAATCTGAACCGGCGCGCCATCCAGTATATTGCGATACACCTGAACAGACAGGCTGTCGTTGAGTTTCTCTTGACTCACGCCGGGTCCCGAGTCCCGCAGTAAAATACTATTACGTTGCAGGTTAGGCCTGGCAACCGGTTTACCATCGATGGTCACGCTCACGATACCCGTCTGCACCGGTAAGGGGATGCTGGAGGGCCGGGCCTTAAACGGTATCAGACCAGTAACCTCCTGCTCGCCACGGGTCAAAAAAACAGCAGGCAAACCGGCCCGTCGGGTCAGTGTGGCGGCTTTACCATTGACACTGAGTCCACTTGGCCAGAGCTTGTCATTCCCAGGTAGTATGACCCAGCCATCTTTATACAGATGCCAGTGCTGCTGAAAAGCGATGGCATTTCGACGGACCTCGATATTCAATTTGTTCGACCAGGCACACTCACGGCCAGCGGTCTCATTACCGTAGGCAACAGGGCATGCCAGTTCCGGGTGATCCTGCAGTACCCAGTCTTGCCAGGGTTTTAATTCATCCGGCACATAAACCGTTGCGGCGAGTACCGGCTTTGCAATCAAGCAGAGCATAACCAGGCTAAATAAAAGGAAAGACCGGCCATAGATAACCGTATCTCTTATAAATCCATTCATGTTATTTTCCCTGCTGGTGAAACGCCGGTGGTTTGCACCTGTTAATGTCTGGTTCACAAAATTGATGAAGCTATTATGCCCCAAAAAAAAATATTTCCGTTGCTGATTATCTTCTGCCTGTCTGAAAATTGTTTCTCGATGGATCGTGAATTATCCAGATCAATCTTTGCGCAATTGATCAGCATTGACACCACCGACGAACACGGCAATACCACGCTTGCCGCCAGGGCAATGGCAGAAAGACTTATGGCGGCGGGTGTTGCCGATGAGAACATCTGGTTGGGCGGGTCTGCGCCGGACAAACAGAATCTGGTGGTGAGACTACCGGGAAAATCCAGGGGTGATGCGATACTGCTGTTAGCCCACCTCGACGTGGTGGAAGCACTGGAA